>Ga0196971_1000143_pt1 | contig 69982 bp, 123 predicted proteins | sample S1v_1013CmetaG_FD_148660 | JGI IMG/M metagenome (GOLD analysis project Ga0196971, IMG submission 148660) | Soil microbial communities from Anza Borrego desert, Southern California, United States - S1+v_10-13C | ecosystem: Environmental > Terrestrial > Soil > Desert | place: USA: California... | reverse complement strand
GCCGGTCAGCTAAACCCCGACTTCCGCAAGATGCTGCGCGAGGATGGCTCCAAGGTGGACGCTTACGAGGACTATGCCCCGTTGCGTGGTTATCTCGAAGAGAACCCTGATCATCTCGATGACGAACTGACCAATGCCTTTGCCCGTGCAGGCAAGGGCATGAAGATCATGGGCAAGGAGGATTTCTCCGCCACCGGTCGGCGTGACGAAGCCGCCAACATCATCGGCAATGCGGTGCTCCAGAACATGGAAGCCATCGTGCGCGCGGGCAAGAACCGCGTTGGGCTGTCGCTGCTCAACATGCTGGAGCAGAACCAGAACCTCGCGCTCGCCAATGAGCGCGGCACGGTGCCGCTGCATGTCAACGATTTTGCCGAAGTGGTGCCACTGACCAAGCCCAAGCCCGTCTACGACAAGAAGACCGGGCGTGTTCGCATGTCCGAGCAGTCGGTGAAGATGGACCCCAACATCATGGTGGTGAAGCGGGGCGGGGAAGAGATCGGCGTTCTCTTGAAAGACCCCAAGCTCAAGAAGGCTTTCCTTGGAAGCTCGCTTCTCGGCACCACCGGACAGTCTGCGCTGGTTAAGGGATTGCTGAAACTGAACCGCTTCTTGGCGGCGATGCGGACCAGCTACAACCCCGAGTTCATGATCTCGAACTTCATGCGAGACCTTGAGGCGGCAGCCCTAAATCTCACCGAGCAAGAGATGAAGGGATTGCGCACCGATGTGGTCAAATCGGCTTTGCCTGCCGCTCGTGGTGTTTTCCGTGCTCTGCGGGACCGGACCACAAACGACCCATGGATGAAAGAGTTCCAAGAATTTGCGGCGCATGGCGGAAAAACCGCATTCATGGGCATCCGGGACTTGGATGGCACGCTCGACAAGATCGCCAAGAAGCTCTCGACCGACCCCGATGGCAGCCTCACCAAGGCGTGGGAGAGCGTCAGGGGCGTCGCCGAATATATCGAGACGGTCAATGATGCGGTGGAAAACGGCACCCGCGTCGCCGCCTACAAGCATATACGCGACCGGCTGATGGCGCAGTCCAAGAACCCGACTGCCGATGCCGAGCGCATCAAGTCGCGTGCTGCCTTCATTGCCAAGAACCTGACCGTCAACTTCAACATGGGCGGCACCCAGAAGCCGCTGATGCAGGCGCTCTACCTGTTCTACAATGCCTCGATCCAAGGCACGTTCGCGCTGGTCAATCCGCTGATCCGTTCGAAGAAGGTGCGCGCGATCTGGTTGACGGCGATTGCCGGTGGCGTTCTGCAAGATGCCCTGATGCAGATGCTGTCTGCGGTCGCCGATGACGGCCAGTCCGAGTATGACAAAATCCCTGAGCAGGTTCTCCAGACCAACATCATCCTGCCCAACCCCTTCGTGGATCGCGGCTATATCAAGCTGCCGATGCCCTATATCTTCAACGCGGCATGGAATGCGGGACGCTCGTTCTCGCGCACCATCCGGGGTGGCTATACGGTGGGCGAGGGCATGAACTCGATCATGGGCACGTTGGCCGATGCGATCAACCCATGGGGCGGTGGCGGCACCTATCTCAACTTCGTGGCTCCGACCGTGATGGACCCGATGGTCGACCTTGCCACCAACACCAACTTCATGGGCTCGCCGATTGCGCCGCCCGAGAACCCCTATTCTTCTGGCACCGAACTCCCGGCCCAGAAATACTGGAACAACACATCCATCGTCTACCAGACCGTTGCCAGCGTGATCGACGCGGCCACCGGTGGCGACAAGGTCCTGCCGGGCGCAGTCAGCTACTCGCCCAACCAGTATGAATATGTCTTCGAATTCTTCGGCGGCGGCGCATGGTCGACTATCGTGCGCGCCTTCGATTTCCTACAGCCTGCTTCCGGTAACTTGCGCAACATGATGACCGGAGAAAACGATGTGTCCGCCAATGATGTGCCGTTTGTCCGGCGCTTCGTCGGCAACCTCACATCGCGTGAAGACCTGACTGGCTATATCGAAAAGCGGGATGAAGTTCTCGCGGTTCGCAATGCCATGCAGAATGCTTTGAAGAATGGCGATAGCGAACGTTATCGTCAGATCATCGAGCGGTATCCCGAGCAGTACCGTCTGGCCCATCGTATCAACAGTATCGAGAGTGCCCGTCGCCGCATTGGCTCCCAGATCAACAAGATCAGGAGCAACAAGAACATCCCAGACGAGGAAAAGCAAAAGCTGATCCTGAGGCTGAAGGATCAACAAGAAGCGCTCGTCAATCAGGCGAACGCTGCGATGGGACAGATATAATGAACTTCGGTGGGCAGGACCACGAGTTCTGGATTGCCGTTATCGGCGCAGCGCTCTTCAAAGTATGGACGTCCAAGAACAAGCATCCCAATTGGTGGGGTGCGGCGATCACGGGGGGCTTTGCCATCTTCTGCCCCTACGTCTTTACCGATCCTGTCCTGAGACTGATGGGATGGGACGAGGGATACAAAATCCTTATCGCCGCGTTGTTGACACTGACAGGCGAAGGATTGATGCGATGGACTATGACCCTCACGCCCGAAAAGGCGCTCGCATTGTGGAAGGAATTCAAGCGATGAGGCCTTTTTCCCTCACCAACTGGGATTACCTGAAGTATATCGGGATAGCGTGGCTGATTATGCTGGCCTGGGGCGGCAGCTTCACCGCTCATAGTAGCTGTCAGCCACAATTCATTCAGTCGAATTTCGAGAGCGACGAAGTTTATAGTCGTAATATGGCCGACCCGTTACTCGGTCCATATCGACAGGCACCCTGACATATTTCCAACGCGCTCTCCTTGACAGCATGAAGCTGTCGCGCGTGACCTGCGGCTTGGTCATGCCGAGATAGAGCCGTTCCTTGGGGGTGAAGAGGGTGCGCCGCTTATCCGGCTCCATCGCAAGATATCTCGCCTTGCGGTCCATCCAGATAAAAGAGCCGCGCCAGCCCTTGGCCTGCCATGGCTTGCGCCGCAGCATCGGCCAGTTCATGTCCCTTTCGAGTAGCTTCTTTTCCAGATTGTAATAGCGCGACACCAAGCGTGCGCGATGTATGATTGAATAGAAAGTAAATGCCGCTATCGGCACCATGAACATCAAGTAGAGTATTGCAATTCCCATCGTTCCAGCGCCTTTCGCGCCATGGTTTTCTGATCCGCTGCTTTCGTATAGTTCGTCACCTGCTGTAAAGTCTGCCCGGTGATTGCTGCAATCTCGAACGGCGTGCAGCCGCTTTCCGCCAGCACCGAGGCGGTGGTCTTGCGGATGCCATGAATGGATTTCTCCACCCCGGCTTCCCGCGCCGCTCTTGATAGAGCAGTGCCGAGATAATCCCCCACCCATTTCAGCCCGGTCTTGGTGGTGAGCATGTAGTCGCCACCCTTCTCGCGCATCCGCTCCAGTTCCTTCCTGAGAACCGGATGGACCGGGATCGCCAAGGGCTTGCCGGTCTTTTGCTGGATGACGTGGATATAGGTGCCGTCGTAATTGTCCCAGCGCATCTTCACCAGATCGGATCGCCGTTGCCCGGTATAGAGGGCGAGATAGATGGCGTCCTTGATCTCGGGGCTGGCGATGGCGAGCACTCGTCCCACTTCTTCCATTTCCCACTTGGCATAACCAACCTTGGGTGGCAAATGACGAATACCACGGGCCGGATTGTCGGAGCAATAGCCCCGGTCCCAGCCGAACTGCATCAGGATAAAGATGATCATCAGCCCAAGGCGGCAGCGGGCTTTTTGTCCATAGGTCCGATCCCGGTAATCGAGCAGCATAGGCCTTGTGATATGCCTGATATCGTTATCCATGAACTCGTCGGCATAGGCGAAGGCCTGTTCATAGATACGCTTTGACGATGGCTTGAGGTTCTTCCACTCGACACTGAGCAGGTAAAGATCACGAAGGGCTGAGAGCTTCATAGGTGGTGCCGCCTATATTCGATGAACTCTGCACGAACATCGTCCAGTCGGCGGCGCGCTTGGTCATCGACCTTGAGGTCCTTGCGCGACGTGACCTTGAGCCGCTTGCGCAGCCAGACGGAGGCAGCGGCTTCCGACATATCATCGATCTCGCCAGTCGCGGCCAGCCATTCCTGAAACGAGGCGTCGTGACAGAGCGTGCCAGCCAGAGCCACCGCCTTCTTGCCGTCCTCATTCTCCTTGGACGAAACAGGTTCGTCCTGATCGTTGAGCCTGACCAGCACGGCGAGATAACGTTGGCCAACGGGGTCGCGCATCAGTTCGGCTGGCGTGTCATGGGGATTGATCGCCATGGAGAAGATATGGCCATCCTTGGTATGACGCATGCCAACCTTCACCACCTCGACCTTGGTGGAGATATCCTTGAAATCAGTTTCCATTTTTGAACAGGCCTCCTGTCAGTTGTTGCAGAAGGGAGCCCTTCTGAGAAGGAGGTAAGGACGAGTTGGCGATGGACTGCGCCAAGTTGGTCATGCTGATACCGGTGCCAATCGCTGGCGGCGTGCTGATGCCGGTGCCTGTCGTCCAGATTGGCTGAAGCTGCTGCTGAATGACCTGCTGGTTTATCTGGTTGTAATAGCTCTGGCGGGCCATCTCTTCCTGACGCCGACGCTCCATCTCTACCGCTTGGCGTTGCGCTTCCTTCTGCTCCCAGCGACGACGCAGCTTCTCGCCATGGGCAATGGCATCCTTGATCCATTTCGGCATATGGCCCATGCCAAAGGCAAAGCAGTCGGCGGCGATCCGCTTGCGCACTTCCTCATCGATATAGGCATCGACATAAGGGGCGAAGCGCTTGTCCTTGGCGGCCCAGTGATCGAGTAGAGCAAGACCGACATAAGATGTGCCGATACGATCCGGCATGGCAAAGACCTTCGGCATCTGGAAGAACAGCCCGGTCCATGTCAGTTGGTAATGATAGCCACTGCGCGGGTCAGGCGCGCAACTGAGCAGCGCCTCTGCCAGAGAGGTGAGAGAGCGACCGAACATCGGGTCGGTATCGCCCAGCACTTGGATCACGTCATCAGCGGATGCCGATACAAAGTCGGTGATGATGGGCTTGTCGGGGATGAGAGAGCGGAGCCTCTTCTCGATCTCGGCATTATGCCCCTCGCCCTCAAAGAGTTGCGGCGGATTATAAGCTGGCCCACCGGAGACACCGCTGCCGGGATATGTCTGGGCTGAGAAGACGTTCTGCTGGTTCAGCAATTGCTGCTGCGCCCAAGCCTTGTTCGGTGGGGCGATAGATGTTTTGCTGCTATAGAGTGCCATCCTGCTGATCCTTCATCCATTTGGCATATGCAGTCTCGGCCCAGAGTTCGGGCCGGATACCATGGACGGCCCACCACCCTCGCTCGCCCAGAAATGAGTTGTGCATCTCCATGTGATGGTGATGGCAGAGGGGAACCGTGTACTGGTCCCCCGTCTTCGAACTCATAGCCCTCGGTTGGGCGAATGTCAGGTGATGGGCCTCTGCCTGAGCGCCGCAGATCAGGCAGGGTTTGGTTCGGATATGGGAGAGATACTTCTGAGAACGGATGCGCTCAGGATATTGTCTCATAGATTATCCAAGGGATCGTTCATATCGTCATAGCCGAAGTCGCGCTGCGGCGGGGGATTGCGGTCATCATAGCCACGGCGCTGCTGCCCGCCACCGCTGCGATAGGAGCCGCCCATCTGGGTGTCATGGCGCTGGTTGCCCCGGCCATAATCCTCGCGTGGCTGGTAATCTTCACGCTGACCGCCACCACGATAGGGACCATTGGAGGTGCGGATCGGCGGACGACCGCCCTGCTGCTGACGGCCACCATAGTTCTGTCCGCCCTGCCGCTCGGAGAACGGAAGCTCGACTTTCAGAGACAGCATGGTGCCACCGGAATTGGTCTGGCGCTTCCATGCCGAGATATCGATCTTCACTTCCTCGCCACGCTCGGCGCAGCGAATGATGTAATCGACCACATCACCTTCCAGTGTGACGTCACCGCCGAAGTCGGCTGCCTTCGGATTGCGCTTCTGGCGCGGGAAGATTGCGCCGGTGTTTGGGTATTTGTTCATTGCTTATCCCTTGAGTTGGTCGCGACGTGCCCGGAAGGCTGCCGAGATTTCCTGCTTATCCTCTGGCTCCATCCATTCGAGTTCATGAGCCACAAGATTGTAGTAACGGCTCAGTTCGTTCCGGTCAGCAATCCGGTCGACCTGATCGTAGATGCCATTGAGACTGTCGGGAGAGTTGTCAGTTGGGATGAAGAAGCCATGGCTATCCTCGACAGCGGGGAAAGCAGTCTCGACATCGCGCTTGAACTGACGCTGATCGCCAGACAATCCGTCGTCAGAACCATGCGCCATGACGCGGGTTTTTGCAACCCTCGGCGGGGTGTCATCACGGAATTCCGGCTGCGGACGCTGCGGTCTTTCGGGCTGCTTGACCCGCTCCATTTCATTGGAGGAAGCGTATTCCGTCCCGGCCAGTCCGAAGCAGGCAAGCGCGCGGCCAATGGCGAATGTCTCAGCACTTTCGACCGGGGCGGTGTGGCTGTCGCGCGTGGTATCGACCATGGCATGGCCCGATGCCAGAACGGTTCCTTCGGCATTGGTGATCTTGGCCGCCGCGAAAACACGGTCGTCCTGCCAATGGACGTCGGTATTGATGCCGAAGCTGATACCGAACTCTTCACGGAAAATCGTCAGTCGATCCTTGACCGGGAGATACTTGCGGTCGTTGTAATCTAGGCCTTGGCTCTCGGCCATCTCCTTGGCCTTCTTCATTGCAGATTTGATATCCATCATTCGCTCCTTGCTTTTGATCAGCGGTGATCCTATTGTTCTTGTCGATGTGTTATTTTCCCTTTCACATCATTCGCTTCCTTGGGCCGGGTAAACACCGGCCCTTTTTTTATGTCGCGAGATCGATCTTGACCATCTCAAGCATGCCGATGGCACCATTGACGCTTGGCTCACCAGCCAGCATGTAGCGTAGCTGTAGCTGGTTATCAGTGCGATGAACCCAGCCGACGATCATCTGGTCAGCTTCCGTCTCGCCTTCCTCGATCATGCCAGCAATGTATTTCAGCATCTCCAAGGGAGAGCGCTCGCTGGTTTCTTCCTCAATCGGCTGCTTGTTCGGAAAAGAGATTACTTCAGACATGGGTTTCCACCTTTCTGGAGGCTGACCGCCTCCGGCCAACAAGAACATCCCCAACGAAAGAAAGCTTTACGCCCAGCCGATTGGAAATGTCCTTATAAGAATAACCCGCCTCTCGCATTCTGCGAAGGTCTTGAACGACCTCATCGCTTATATGGGATGGTCTGCCTGTATAGTTTGGATTTCCGAACTCCTTCATATCCGCCATATTCTCAGCGTTAGTTCCGTAACGAATATTCCTCAACGCATTTACTTCTGGACCCTCTTTCCCGTGCAGAACCATAAGCTCGGAAGGGCCGATAAAAGCTAAGGCTACAAGCCTATGAACGTAATGCTGCGTAACAGCACCGTCTTTCGTCAACTTGATGGAGTAGCGCCTTATCCCCTTCCTCACCGAAACGTATGGTTTAAGAAGGCGCTTAGACAGGAGAGAGTAAATCCTGCCTTCGCTGCTTACCTCATAGATGCCTTCATACTCCGGTATCTCCTTCCACGTTTCCGTCGCTGGCGATGCGCTTATATTGCTCGCACCATGGGTTGCATCCGCAATACTGGCACCGAACTGACGATCCCGGTCGATGTTCGACATAATGGTTATCGCCTTTCTCCTTAACTAAATCCAACGCCTCTTCTTCGGTAGAGCAGACCTTGAGCGCCCTCTTGTTGCCGTCCTTGAAGACGGCCCACTTGCTATCCTTTTCCCATCGTTCCTCCGGCGTGCATTCGGGCAGCGTGTCTCCCATCTCATGGGCGAAGCGCGCATCCCGGTGGTGGGCGATACGTTCACGGATGAATGATAGCTGCTTCTTCTTCGACCACAAGGGAAGCACGACCGGCATGATCGGGAACTGCGGATAGAGCGGATCGGCCTTGGCTTTGGCCCCGGACCAGTCGCGCAGGATGGCAATGATGTTGAGGCTGCGGACCCTGAACTGCGGCTTGTTCAGTTCAAGTAGAAAAGCATAGATGTTAAGTTGTTCGACCCATTCTTTCTTGGGTTCATCTCCGTTTACAGAGTAAACCGAAGTCGTCTTGTAGTCTGAGATATCGACCTCGTCGCCGAAGAATTCCTGCACGTCGAGCGCGCCTGATATCCGCCAGCCATCGACGGTGGCGAAGAGGCGTTCCTCCACGATCATGTTCTCACTGGCACCAAGTTCTAAAATGGAATGCACGCCGGAACCGAGCAAGGCCCAGAAGTCCTCATGCGCTTCCTTGATCATCTCGCGGAAATGCTGCTTGCGCAGAAGGGTGATCTGCGGCGGCTGGATCAGTTGGGTGACAGAGGTGTCGACCTTGCCTGCATTGTACTGATCGTTGCGTTTGATGAGCGCTCGCCGGATCGTCTCGGGGATGCCCGCACTATTGGTATAACGCAAATTCAAATTCCTATGGATTTGTTCCCCGAATTATAAGATAAGACTAACTCATGGCTCGAAAGAAGACAACGTCATCTGGTCGCACGTCCCCATGGGAGCGCGTGATTTATGGTGAGGCTGCGTCCAAGGCCAACAGCCGCAAATTGGTGACAGTCGGGGGGAGACCACTGATCATCAAGAGCGACAAAGCCCGGCGTTACCTCGCCGATTTTCAAAAGCAATGTCCGACACTTGATCCAATGTTCACGGGGGACGTGAGCGTTGAACTGGTCATGTACTATGCCAGCCGTCGTCCTGATCTGGATGAGAGTGTCGTTCTCGATGCACTTCAGGGGAAATGCTATGACAATGACAGATGCGTGCGAAGGAAAGTCGTCAGTTGGGGGCTCGACCCAGACAACCCGAGAGTTGAAATACGAATTACTCCGCTCGCGGAAAGCGACGCACGGTAATTATCTTACCCCGGTCCAACTGCTCTGGCGCAGTGTATTGGCCCAAGCCATCCGCGATCTCTATTCTTCGGTGCCAGAAGATCGTGAAGAAACCATAGCGTGGCTGGGCAGCAAGGACTTCATTGTCGTCACCGAATATGCCGACGTCGAGCCAGAGAATATGCTGGAGCAGATGACGTCATTGGCAACCATGCCCACCATGCTGGCGCGCAAATACGGCAATATCCTGCGCGAAGAGATCATGCGCGGGGTTTATCATAACTAAGCTTACGGACCTCTTCAGCGAACCAGCGTGCGCGTGACATGACGCGCATCGCCTTCATGCGGTCGTCATAACAGCGGCATCCACCATTGGTATGCATGCCCTTGGGGCGCACGACGACGCAATTGCCATCGCCGCAGCCGCCAATGACTTCCATCATGGCATCATACTTCTCGATAAGTTCTGAAAGCGTCATGGGCAAATTGTCCAGAGGGGTTGGCTGATCCGGCTGGGCTCGAACCAGCAACAACCTGATTAACAGTCAGGTGCTCTACCATTGAGCTACGGACCAGTGGCGATCCCCTGCCGAGCCATTATCCATTGCGACTGCGCCCATGGTTTGCAACTCAGAGCAACGGGGGAGTGGGGGAAAATTCTCTCGGCCTCGATCTCGGGCGGGCCGCAACACTCCGGGGATCACCCGGAAGTCGCCGAGGCGATCTTTCCGGATTGGCGGGAACGGACAGCGCCGGTTAACGATGTGTGGGACAATGCGCTGAGGGGCGATGCCCGTTCCCATAGGTGGAACTAACGATGCCGTTAACGTTGGTCTGGGAAACGAAACGGTCAGTGGCATCGCCAATTCCGGGACCGACCCTACTGCCGGTCGCCGAAAAACACAAGGGCCGGGTGATCAAGCCCGGCCCCCGTATTATCAGCCCCCAACCACGAGCGCTGGGAGAGATGGTGTCAACAGTTTGCGAATAAGGGTACTGCCAAACGAGAGTGTTTACGAGGCCATCGCCGGACAGTTTGTCCACAGTGTACCCTTAGATTTGAAGTGTCAATAATAGGGGGTTGAGAAAGTTCGTCCGATCCGATCTCTTGGCTCTTGACGAAATCAGGAGCGCGGTAGCATCCTGAAAAAGTTAAGGCCCCACCGGCATGGAAGCGGCGGGGCCTTGGAATGAATGGACGGTATCGACGTGCCATTCAGTGTCTCCGATTGTATCGGATTGACCACTGACGTGCAACTCCCTGATCCGCCTATTCGCAGCAAACGCGCGGTTTCCTCGTGGGGCCTACGTGCGTTTGGCATTCAGGCCCGACGTCAGCGCGCGCATGCGCTTCCAATTCATGCGTGACAACGCATTGGGATGCCACGATAAACCGGGCCAAACAATGTAGGGTAGTGCCAACAAGGAATAGCACGGGCTTCTAGACGGCCTCGCATTGCGCAACCCATGCGCGTGCGTAAACGACGAATATAATGGGAACTCAGGATTTTCTTTTTGAAAATCTACCCCGAGGCGGAGCGCCCCTCAGAGAGCCGCCGCAGGCATGCGGCATCAGCGCGGTCGATGAAGTGCTACGCCTCGTGGACGGGTATTGTTTTTTTATTTCGGCGGATGCGGGTCTCTACCCCATTCACCGTCTAGATGATCCTATTGCGCAAAGGAGACGCAAGCATGGCCCATCGCATGAATTGGAACCGGGCTCGGCATGAGGGCATGGCTCGCCGTCAGGGCACGCATGACGCTCAATCGGATGCATATGACGCGGCAGACCGTGCCATTGCGGCGCTGGAGGCTCGGAGGAAGATGACCCAACGATCCATTGAACAGGCGATGACGCCTCGGGGTGGTTATTCAAAAAAGACACTCGAAGCATGGGGCGTACCTTGGCCTCCGCCGAAGGACTGGAAGAACACCCTTATAAAGTACGGTATTCCTTACAAGGTTCCATCCAATGGGAAATGACGAAGCCGTCGCACGGCGCGAACGCATCAACGCCGCGAGCGTGAACGGCGCATGGACGCGCGAGACATTGCAGTCATGGGGCGTGCCTTGGCCTCCACCGCCCGGCTGGCGAACTCACCTTATTCTTCATGGCATCCCCTACCAGACGAACCCGGTTGACGCCGACGACAAACCGTCGCATGATCCCGGATCGGCGACGAATGCCGAACGGTGAAACCAGCCGAGAAAGGGAAACGATATGTGCGAAATGTGCGAGAAGCGTGGGAAGTATCTGATGGCAAGCTCCATGATGGCGCAGTTGGAGCATCAGGACTCTGACCTGCCGAATGCGGCCCGCAAGATGGTGATGATGGCGGTGCAATCTCTCTTCGGGGTGGCGGCGCTGGGCGGAGACACGATCCCGCGTGAAGCGCGGTTAGAAATGCTCGATGAGATCAAGCGCCTTTCCCTCATAGGGATTGACGAGGTCTATGACGAGGCGATGGAGCGCCTGAACGAGAAGCAGCCGGAGGGGACTGGCGGGGATAATATCGTACCCCTGAACGTCCGAATGCATTGAGCCGCGTGATCGGGGGGACATGGGCGTTCGCCGCCCTTGTTCTCGTCTACTTCTACATGGACGCGGCCCGCAACTTCTCCCTTTTCTGGAAGAGCATGACGCTGGCCGGTGTCGTGATCGTCATCATCATCGTGGCACTCATTTTACTGGGTGCCGATCCGGAGGAATAACCATGGACAAATGGGTCCTATGGGCAGGCGGTATGCACCATTGGTCGACCGCCTCAGACAACTATCACCAAGCCATGCGCTTGGCGCTCAAGCATTTCGGGGTGCCTGAGACAGAACTCTTCAAGGACGACAAGATCGTCAGCAATCGCTGGATGGCCTTCATCAAGGATCGCCATGATGGTGCCTGTCTTCTTCAGGCATCCCCGCAGCGCGGCATCGGCAAGACCGTTCCCAATGAATGGCACGAGGTAAAGGGGGACGGATTTGATAATGGAAGCTTTGCCAGAATCATAATCGACGGCAAGCGATATTCGGCGCAGGAGGTCGCCAAAACCTTCCTCGCGTCTCTTCCGAAAAAGTCTGACTACGTGACGCGGGATAGTGCAGAGCGAGCCGTCAGGGCGGCATTGAATAAGTGGGATAACCCAACGCTTGGCCGCTGGACCGGGCCGGAATATTTCCTCGACATGCTCGAAGACAAGCCACGCGAAAGGGTGAAGGCACGATGAGGTCCGATCCCAAGCACGTACCGCAACCTGTATTTGTGTTCGGCTCCAATGAGGCCGGACGCCATGGCAAGGGCGCTGCCGAGTTTGCCCGGCGCTACCGTGGGGCGCAGACCGGGGTCGGTGAGGGGCTGACCGGGAATTCCTATGCCATACCCACCAAGGACAAGCGGCTGATCGTGCGGCCCTTGTCTGCCATCAAGGCCAGCATCGACCGCTTCAAGGACTTCGCCGCAAAGCGTCCCGGCGTCAGCTTCGAAGTGACCCCTGTCGGCTGCGGCCTTGCAGGCTATAACCAAGAGCAGATCAAGCCGCTGTTCGAGCCACTGCCGCCGAACTGCTTTTATTCGAAGGAGTGGGAGATATGAACGATATGATGGATAAGCTTGTCTCTCTTCTTCTCGGCCTCGCCATAGGCCACGCCATTGGCGCTCTCATCTTCATCTGGATGACGTCGCCATGAACACGGAACAGGAAGGATGCTTCTGGCTGGGCGTGATATGCCTGCTGTTGGCAGCTTACCTGTTCTACGGCGGGGTCTGAACAGCGGACAAATTGTCCATCGTGGTACTGAGTTACTACCTAAAGGATCGGGGCGACGATCCGTCCCTTGACCGGCGACGATCCGTCGGCTAGGGTCGAAACAGTCGGCGGGGTTGATCTCATTTAACCTCGGTTTGTTCAGTCTTGAGAGCTTCGCCGACGCCAGTTTCCCAGCTTTGGCTGGGTCCGAGTGGGCGTTATGTGTTGAGCATAACGAGTGAGGGGAAGTCTGCACGGTTGCGATGGTGGACTGACTAGGTCGTGGAAACGGACACCACTAAAGGCATTGGGTAGCGTTGAGCTATTCGGATGCGGTGAGCAGGATACAAGCCCGACAATGTCTATGGGACCATCTACAGTTCCGAGTACAGTTCCCCTCCCCCTTTGATCGCTTGGTTAATGGTCAAGGATTGCCAAGCGTATAGCCGGATGCGTCATACCCCAAGGGCGCATCCGGCACCTCTAATACTTGGGGAAATCAGGGCGGACCACCGCCAAACGAAAGGGAAAATGCATGTCTACTCAAACAGCAAAGCAGCTTGAAACGGAAAAGTCGACCGTCGATTGGGCGGCGCGTACCGTGGATATCAAGCATCAGGGCACCGCGATTGTGCTGCCTGCTGATCCGGGCGACATGGGCCTGTTGGAGGGTGCGGAAACCCTCAAGCGTGCCCACAAGGACGCGATGCAGCAGTATTCTATCCACGAGCATATCCCCGTCCACTTCTTCGACGGCTGCGTCGCTCTCTTCGCCGTCATGAAGGAGAAGTACGGCTATGTGGGAACGCAGGGAAAGCAGACGTGGTTCGGCGAAATCCCGCCGCAGCTTCTCCATATCAAGGTCGGCCCCAAGCCTGAAGATTTCCTTCAGGTTCCGTTCGGCCAGTTCAAGCTGCCGGGCGTCGATGCCGTGATCGAGACCAAGTATGACGTGGTCAAGGGCATTCCGCAGTTGGCTATCGTCGGCAATGTCCGGGCCAAGGAACGCAAGATCATCATGGAGCTTGTGCTCGAAACCCGCAAATACGCCGAGACGAACTCGATCTACAAGGGCCGCTGCGTCAAGCTCGAACGTGACGAAAGCAACGGTGTCGACTTCTCTTCGCCGCTCGAATATTTCGATCCCTTCTCTGGCACCGAAATCCCGATCTTCAATGCGGTGACGGAGCGCCTGATCGAAACTGCACTGCTGACGCCGATTGCCAATGCCGACGTTTGCAGGCAGCACAAGGTCCCCTTGAAGCGGGGCGTCCTGCTTGAAGGTCCTTACGGCACCGGTAAATCGCTCACTGCTCGGCAGGCAGCGAGGGTTGCATCTGAGAATGGCTGGACCTTCGTCCTCGTCAACAACGTCAAGGCGATCAGCTATGCCTTGGCGTTCGCCAAGATGTACCAGCCTTGCGTCCTTTTCGCCGAGGATATCGACCGGCTCGTCGGCTCCCGCAATGAGGGTGCCAACGATCTGATCAACGAGATCGACGGCGTCATCGGCAAGAATGCCGAGATCATCACGGTGCTGACCACCAACTTTGTCGAGAAGATCGACAAGGCGATGCTGCGCCCCGGTCGTCTCGACGCGGTGATCTCTCTGAGGGCACCGGATGAAGAGGCGGTCGAACGACTGATCCGCCACTATTCCGGCAAGCTTCTGGCGGAGACGGCCAGCCTGACCGAAACGGCAGCCAAGCTCTCCGGCAATATCCCGGCGACCATCCGTGAGGTGGTGGAGCGTGCCAAGCTCGGCATGATCCAGCGCAATGCCGGGGCGATTTCGACGGACGATCTGGCGGCGGCGGCGGAAAGCATGATGAACCATCTTGCGATCCTCAAGGATGCCAAGGAAGGTCAGTCTGACCCGACTGTGGACGAACTCTTGGCCGACTTGGTCAAGCAGGTTGTGGCGAAGACCGTGAAGGACACCTTCAACGGCGATCTCCATCCCCGCCTGTTCGCTCCGAAGTAATCGTCGGGAGGGGGTGGTTGCTCCCCTCCCATGCCATCCCCTCTCGGCAGGGGCGCTGCCTTTGGCTCCCTTTCGGCAGCGCCCACTCCCCCGGCAGGTTCCCTGTCCGGTAACATGAAATGGAGCAGCAAAGGAGCAAGTGAAATGCCAAGTCTGGATGACATTATGGCCGAGATCATCGGTGGCGGTGCCAAGCCCGTGGTCGTGGCCGGTGGCCGGATCAAGAGCGAAGACTACAGGGTCACAATCGACAAGGAAGTGCAGGCCATGGAGCTTGCCGAGTTCGCTCGTGGCTATCGTCAGCGCTTTCAGGTCGGCCAGTATATCACGCCGAAGCCGAACACCGGCACCAAGGGCGCGGGCCTGCCGCATCTCGTGGTCGAGGTCAACCCCAACGCCGAACCTGTCTTCTTGCAGGATGGGAATGGCTCGATGCGCAATGGCAGGCGCAACGAAATCCGCGTCGCCACCTACGTCGATGATGAAACCATCACGATGTTCTGGGTCGAGGCCGTGGACTATGAGCCGTGGACTGGGCCGACTGAGGTCTAGTCGACAGCAATAGCTGCGACGTTCACGGCGATCCCCGCTGGCCGGGCGGGGATCATCGGGCATGTCGCCCATATAGAAGGGAAGTGACAATGGTATTTGGTAAGCTCTTTGGCTCCAAGGCAAAGGAAGCCATAAATCAATTCAGTGGAAATAAAGATTTCCTTGAAGGCCTGTGCGCTGCTTGCGCTCTCACCGCTGCCGCCGATGGCTCCATCGATGACAGCGAATATGACAGCGCGCTCGACGTCATCAAGTCCAACACCGCTATCTCAGCGGCGTTCGGCACCGGTGAAATCGAAAGCATCTTCGGCAAGATGGCACCGAAGACCAAGACCCGCTCCGGCAAGGCGGAACTCAAGGAAGAAATCCGTCAGGTCATCGCTCGTGACAAGTCGGGCCAGATGGGGCAGGCCATCGTTCTTGCAGCGCTCGACGTGGCCGATCAGGGCGGCATTTCCGATCAGGAAGTTGCCATCATGAAGGACATTGCGACCATCTGCAACGTCAACTACGACAAGCTGGCGGCTTAAACTGCGTGCCTGACGCAGGCCGGGCGGCGCAGGACTTCGCTACCGCGATGGCTGCCCGGCAACCAATGGAGAGTGACGATGCGTAGGGTAGACACATTCGAACTATGGATCATGTGGTTCGTCATGCTGATGGGCATGTTGGCCATCCCCGTCGATCTGCTGCGGGCGCATGACCGCGATATCGTGGTCTGGAGCGTGGTCATGGGAGAGGTGGTTGCCTACCTTGCTCTTGTCCAGTGCGTGATGGCTTGCACAGTGCGCATCAGGGCGGGGGATCATAGCCTGTCATGGTATTATGTCGGCTACTGGTGGTGCTTCTCCTACCTGATCTTCACGCTGGCTATCCTCAGCCCGTCACCCTTCAACATCTTTCTCTGCGCGGTCGATGTATGTTTCTCCATCGTCTATACATACCTGACCGCCGAACAAAAGGCGCAAAAAGTTGAGCGACAGTAAAGCTCTGGTCAAGACAGGTGTCATCACCACGCCTGTTATCGTTGCAGGCGCATTGATCGCCGTGCAATTCATGATTGCCGGTCTGGTCGGCGATATCATCATCTCCGCAGGCATCTTCGGGATCGGTGCCGTGAGCGGATATCTCTATGCCAAAAATAAGGGGGCTGGCTAACGCTGGCCCCTCTTGCGTTCTGACGACCAAGCGTCGTAAGGTTGCGACGCAACCAGTGGAGAATGGCGTGAAAAGCGTTAACGATTTCAGTTATGATGCCGGTGCGATCTTCAGCCGTTACGGTGGCGTTGCCTCCGTGGGCAAGCTGCTGAGCGATGCTGGCATCAAGGTCAATGTCCGGACCTTGCAGAAGCAGAAAGAGCGTGGCGTCATCCCGACCCATATGCTGGCTGCCCTGCAACTGGCGTCCTATCGTGCGGGCATCCCACTGGATTACAGCGAATATATCCTTCAACGGGAGAATTGAACATGGGAACACCCCTTGTGATGGAATATCCTTCTTGGCACGACGAAGCGAGGAAGGACAAAGAAGCGGGCATGTCGATTGCCCAGATTGCTGACAAATACGGCGTCAGCCAAAGTCGGGTAAGCCAGATCGCCACGGCAAACTGGCAAGCTTACCTCTTGATGCATCGGCTCAGGCCGACACAGAATGACTTCAATCTCGCCAAAGGACAGCGCTCCCTCAGGGAGGGCACCTACACATTCTCGCCCCGTCCGCAGCCCTCGCCCAAAGAGTATGAGGCGAAGCGCAAGTCCGAGAAAAAGGTGGTCAAGAGATTTGAGGATATCCCCATGGCGCGGTTCAGGGAATTCGAGGAAGTCAGGAAGTTCGAAGGTGGCAAGACGCTGATCGGAGCGCGGATCACCTGCTGCAAATGCGGCAAGCAGGAAACCTACTACAAGCATGGCGGATCGGTGAACCCCGCCTATCTCGAAAAAGAGTTTATCCGTTTGGGATGGTTCGTCGGCAAGACCAAGGGCATGGATATGTGCCCGGACGATATCGCCAAGATGAATGCAAAACCCAAAGCCTCCACTGGCATTCAGGCCGTGCAGGTTGAGCCCAAGGGGCTTGAGGCCGTGAAGCTCGGCGTTCCACTCAAGGGAGACCCCATGCCCACGGTCACACCTGCCAAGGCGGAGGAAGCCAAGCCCTTCGTGCCGTCGTTCAAGGTTACGGGCGAATTGCCCATTGACCCGCCTAAGCCGGCTCTTGTGTCTACACCCGCCGCCCCAACACCCGTGCCCCCGGCAGTGCCTGCCGCCGCCGACCGAGCGATGACGCGGTCTGACGACCAGATCATCTATCTCAAGCTGATGGACGTCTATGTCGATGAGCGCTCCGGCTATAAGGACGACTGGACCGACGCCAAGCTGGCAACGGAACTCGGCGTGCCGGTGGACTGGGTGACGCTGGTGCGGGATCGTTCCTTCGGTCCCGAGATCAACCCGGTCATGCGTCAGCAGGCGCAGGAGAGCATCACCAAGATGGCCGAAGAGGTCGAGCAACGCATCCTCCTGATCGACAAGAAGATGGAGCAGATGCAGGCGCTCGATGACAAGCTGGTGGCGCTCAACAAGGAAATCGCCGCCCAGATCGACCGCTATGAGCAGTTGATCAAGAACTTGGAAACCGAAGACAAGCACATGGAAAGCCTGATCAAGGGCTTCGATGGCAAGGTCGAGGACTTCAAGAAAATCTTTTCCGAGAGCAAGGCCTTGGCTTTGGCGTCCTGACGCCCTCATGGTACATTGGTGAAGCTTCAGGGACGGAGCTTCATCAATTGCCGGGGAAATGAATGGACTTCTCATCGGAAGAGAAAGAGGCGCTGCGTATTTGGTCAGCGTCTCAACGCAAGGGTTCGCATCGCCGCATCTGCCCGGCTTGCAGCCCGGAGCGCAAGAACTCCAAGGCGCAGTGCCTTTCCATCACCGTCGATCACGATCACTGGACAGCCTGCTGCCATCACTGCGAACGCAAGGGGGCTGGCAAGCTCGACCTCTTCGTGCCGCCCAAGGTGGAGACGTTCCGGAAAGGTGCAATCAAGCGCATCGACAAGGCGCTGACCGAAGGCGGTCTGTTCTATCTGTCATCGCGCTCCATCTCGGAAAAGACCGCACTCGCCTTCAATCTCGTCTCGGCCAAGGCCTTCTTCCCCGAACTCAAGCGCGAAGAGGAAGCGGTCGCTTTCCCCTATCTCAAGGGGCACAAGTATAAGTGCGTCAAGGAGAAGGCGTTTGTCTGCGACCAGCCGCTGAACTCTCTTTTCGGTCAAGAGCAAATTGACCTGACCGAAAGCCCTGACATTGTCATCTGCGAAGGCGAGCTTGATCCTCTCTCCTTCTATGAGGCGGGCGTCCTCAACGCGACCTCCGTGCCCAACGGATCATCATCCTTCACCAAAACCAATTCTGACGGAACCTTGCGCGAGCAACTGTCGTTTCTCTGGGAGGCGCGGGAACTCATCGACAAGGCCAAGCGGGTCATCATTGCAACGGACGCGGACGAACCCGGCGAGAAGCTGGCGGACGAATTGTCCAGACGCATTGGTCGCCATCGTTGCTGGCTGGTGAGCTACCCCGAGGGGTGCAAGGATGCCAATGACGTGTTGATGAAGCTCGGGGCTGACGCGCTCAAGGCGGTCTATGACAATGCCGCTCCGTTTCCCATCGATGGCCTGTTCGAAGCGGAGAAGTATTTCCCCGAACTCGATGAACTCTTCGACCGTGGTTTTGCCGAGAAGATTACCACCGGCATGGTTGCGGTTGACCAGATTTTCTCGGTCAGTCCCGGCCTGCTGACCGTCGTCACCGGCATTCCCGGCAACGGCAAGTCGACCTTTGTCGACCAGATCATGGTCAACCTCGCGCGCCAGAAGGAATATGTCTCCGCCATCTGCTCGTTCGAGAACCCGCCTGCCGTCCATATCGGCAAGCTGATGCAGATGCTCTATAACCTGCACTTCTTCCCGACCGAGGAAATGGGCGAGCGCATGACGCGCAAGCAGGTGGAGGAAGCCAAGCCCTTCATTCACCGGCATTTCAAATTCATGCAGGCCGAGGATGGCCGCAAGGTCACGGTGCAATCGATCATCGAACGCATCAAGACGGCAGTGTTCCGCTGGGGCGTGCAGATCGTCGTCATCGATCCCTATAACTATATTGCGAGGCCGGAAAAGGCAGAGAGCGAGACGCAGTTCATTGACGACCTCCTGACGGAGCTTCGTCTCGTGGCGTCGCTCTATAAAATCCATATCTTCTTCGTCGCCCATCCAACCAAGATGCCGATGGATAGCGAGGGCAACTACCAAGTGCCGAAGGGCTATTCGATCTCAGGCTCCAGCGCATGGTTTTCCAAACCTGATTTCGGCATCACCGTGCATCGCGTGCCAAATTCGAATACAGTGAAGATCGTCAACTGGAAGACGCGCTATGACTGGCTGGGCAAGGTGGGTGAAGCGACTGTCGTCTATGATGCAATCGCTCATCAGTACCAATCCGATGACTTTGGCACTCCATGGGGAGACTGAGATGATCGATGGACCGCTTGAGCATGATGCCACCTATTGGAATGAGGAATACAAGCGCTGCTTCGGCGACTACCCCATACCGCCTGTCGCTTATGGGGTGGATATGAAGCATGTCCATTTCGTCCAGAGCGCGGTCATGCGCTACTGGGTGGAGGCTGTAAAGCAGAGCTTACAGGAGAAGGAGACGATCAATGGCCAGACGTCGCAAATATGAGACGGTACGGGAGGCGATGGACCCCGGCACGCCAGAGATGGCGCGTCAGTTTACCTGCGTACCGAAAATGATCGATAACAACACCAAGGCGATCCGCGTTCTCGACGGCACGGAGATCGACAAGCTGCTGCTGGAGGACCTGATCAACATCACCCAGCACTCGACGCTCAATCTCTTCGCCCAGAAGCTGGTGAGCTTTGGCATGCTGTCGTTGAAGTCGCCGAGCTTCGAGCCGAAGGTCAGTGCGGATGCGTCCATTGTCTCGGACAAGAAGGCAGAAGCGCTGCGTGGCGCGGTCAAGCTCTTCCGCAGGCTGGACGAAACGATTGGCTCTTACAAGCGCAAGAAGCTGGTCAATCTCGCGCTACAGGACGCGCCGTGGGGCAGCCTACGGCACCAGATCGAAGACCTGCACTTCTGCATCCGGGCGTTGGACGACGTACTCGCAAGACGCTAGGGTGATATCGAAGACCGGCTTGGGCAGGCGCTCGTGCTGGCGCAGGCTCTCAATCATCTCTCGCGTATCTAATCGGGGTAACGATTGGATCAACGCCTCGTCGTTCGATACCGATAACGCGCCCGCTCCCGTACCATACAGGGAGCTTACGGTACTTGAATGCTTTTCGAGCAGCGAGAAGGTTTGCATGGCCAAAGGATAATGCGCCGTCTTGTAGAGGCAGAGCGGGGTATCCGAGCCGGACAAGAGAATTGCGTACACTAGGGAGCCTTTCTGCCAATTGCTCCGTGATGCTATCGTAATCCGGATGGATCGTTAACGCACGGTAGATCGGCTGCTCGTCAAATAGCAGATATTTCGTTACTGAGACGTGTATGCTCAGCGGCCCGTCCTCTCTGAGGATATTACGTAGAAAGCCTACAGCCGAAGAGACGGTGGGGCTGCTGGCCTGTCGTAACTTGGCGACAACAAGCCTATCCATGTAACGTCCGCCCATAAACCCAAGTTGATATATGTATATCACATTCGAACTCCATGTTTCATGAAGTACCATTCATTATACTTGAAGGGCTTCCGCAGACTGATAACCTGAACATGGCCAATCAAGTTTTCCGGGGGCGGGAAGCCTGCTGCCTCTATGTCCTTATACCTGATCACATGGTTGGCGCGCTTCCTGACCACATGAGGGGCGAGCGCGGGAAACTCGCGCTCCACCATCGCGGCGACCTGATCGTAGTATTGCGAGGGCCGCTGGTAGATGCGCGGGTTCTTGGGAACGACTGAGATTGGCCGACCCGATTTTGACGGGATCATGCCAATGATGTGAGATATCCTGTTGAGCAGGACATGGGTCGTGCCATCCTTCGCAAGGATAGGCCACGCCTCCGGGCGGAGCCATAGATGATAGACGTGGCGATAAAGAGTATCGCCAACGCCATCCATCTTAAATTTAGAGGTGGTGAAGAAAGCGAAGCGTCTTTTCACAGCTTTTCCCAGCCCTTTGCCGTGCGATCCCGGCGCATATCGAGACGCTTCTCCGAGGGGTGATAGGCCTCGATCACCTTGATCATCTGCTCTTCGGGATTGCCGTTCTTCGGGATGATCGATCCCACGGCCTTGCCCTTGAACACCTTGGTCCCACGGGTTGCGACGATCATGAAGACATGCTTTACGTCGGCAAACACGCCCTCATAGGCGTCATCCATGGTGACGACGATGGAGCCCTGATATTCGAGGCCCCAACGGGAAACCAGAGCCATGCCCTTGGACAGTTCCTCGTCAGGCACCGCCATATAGCACACGGCATTCTCGGCCATGGGCGGGCGGACCTCGGTCTTCACGTCGAAGCTCAGCGCATCGAAGGCAGGCTTGCAGAAGACGACGCCGAAGGGCGCTTTCTTCTCGACCTCCTTGGCCTTTTCCTTGATCGGCTGGGCCTGCACCTTGGCCTGAACCTTCTTGGCAACCTCGGCAGCCTTGATCTTTGTCAATTCCTTGACGGCCTCTTCCTGCACTTGTGGGTCGGCGACCTTGCCGATCTCTTCAAGCTCTTCCTTCTTGAAGCCCTCGCCGTTCTTGGCGGTGATCTTCTCCAGCTTCTCCTTGACGGAGGTCAGCTTGTGCACCCGGCCCACGGCTTCGATGGCAGAGGCCACGGCACCGTCACGGCGGATGGTTTTCTCATTGACGCCAAACTGCTCGCCCAGCGTCTCGGCAGTGGTCTTGCCACCGGTCGGCGTGCGGGCCTGCTTGGGGTCCTGCTTCATCTGATTGTAAAGCATGCCCCGGAAATAGGTCAGGCGAACCGGCGACAGGTTGCGGCGGTTTAGCTGGTTGCGCAGCATCCATTGCTTGACCGCTTCGATATCCTTGAACGACTTCTCTTCGGTCTTGAAGGGAAGGTTATGCGCGGTGCAGATCGCATGGCGGTTATGACCGTCGACAATGGCACCCTCTTCCTTCCAGATCAGGATCGGCTCACGCGCCCCGCCGTGTTCAATGATATCGGCTTCCAGACCCTTGCGTTCCTCTTCGGACAAAATGTCCAGAAAGTCGCGGAGTTCAGGAATGACCTTGATCGCAATGGTCTTGGTCCCTTCGGTCTTGGTATCCATGCTCTTCCCTTTCACGTCAGCCGCAAGGTGAGCGGCAATTGCCTTGGCATCGGGGGACTTAGTCGTCTTCGCTTCCTGCATTTTGTTCTCCTGCGAGGTTCATCTCTTTGACCATCATCGCCTGTGCCCTTGTCACAGCCGCTGATGCATTCTGGTGGAAAGCCGTGTTTCTGTTCGGCGTTTTTGTTCTTGCGACATAGCCATTCCTGACCGTGTCGGATGACGGGTGATAGACCAGTACGTCGAAGAGTTCGATCCAACGCTGGTTGACCCTGACCCTCTCGGCGCGCAGGATCAGGTGATGACCATAGTCGGTGTTGCAGCCCTCATAGAGTTGGTCCCAGACCCTGTGGTTCCACATCCAGCCGACCGTGATCCTGTAGGATATCGTCCGATGCTCCTTGTAGCGCTCGGCCCTCACCGGCCCCATGCGGAAATCGATATAGGGCGCGCTCTCCCGGCCAGTGGCCTTCTGCATCAGCGTCTGGATGCGTATCCTTGCTTCCCGCTTCTCGGCATCCCGGCGCTTCTCCCTATAGACGCTGCTGCTAACATTGCGCGCCGACTTGATCGAGTTTTCGAGTTCGCCGATCTTCTGCACCGTGTTATCGAACTGCATCGACGGGCCAGAGAAATAGGCCGCATGCTTATGCTTGAGGCGCAGGATATCGCTCAGGAAGGCGATCCTCCTGTGCCTCTGAACGGCCTCGTCTCTGACGGTCTTATCCATGATCGCTTCGCTCCCATACATAATCCTGACGGATTATTTCTCGTTACCCGTCCATGGCTTCCTTGAGCGGGATATACTGGCCGAAGGGCGCATTCATCGGCCCGGTCGCTGCCCAGAGAACCGGGAAGGGCGGGGCTTGGGATGCGGGCGGATAGTCGCAGATGCCCATATCGGTGAAGCAGATCATCCAGTCGATATGGTCATCGATCTGGTCGAGATATTTGAAGGTCGGTTGGATGCAGGTGCCGCCCCGGCCCTTGACCTTCAAGCTTTCGAAGCTGTCGGTCGGCTCCCATTCATCGATCTTCTGGATCACGGCATCATGCTGGATGATGATCAGCTTCTCCGGACGGCACATTTCGATGACGCCGACAATCTCGGTGATATACTTGACCAGTTCCTGATCCGACACCGAGCCTGACGTATCGATGGAGAGCACACCAGTACCGGCACCTTTCAGTTCCGGAGACGGCATATAGACCCGGTGATTGGCGAGCATGGTGCGGTTGGGTTTGCGCCATGTATAGTCGTCGGGAGCATGGCCCTTGACCCAGTTCTGGATATAGTCATGCCAGTTGACGATGGCAGCGCCATGCGCCTTGATCAGGCCTTCCAGACCGCCCGGCAGAAGGCCACGCGCTTTCGCCACTTGGGCAGCGCTTGCCACTTTCAGGCGGATATTGTGTTCGATCTCGGAGACGGAAATCGGGTTGCCATCGGCATCCTTGAAGTCTTTCAAGTCGATGATGCCGCCATGGATAGTGTCTTTGCCACCGCCCTCGCCATCGCTCTCACCGTCGCCGGGCTCAATAGAGAAGCCGGGCATCTTGGAGAGCAGTTCATCGATCTTGTCCTGATTTTTGATCAGGTCGTCGTAAATCTTCTGGGCGGACCAGTTGAGATACTTCTCGTTATAGAGGCCGAAGCCGGGGAGCCGCATGCCGCCATTGATCAGGATCGGGTTGATCGCATAATCGCAAGCGAAGTTCCACAGTCTAGGGTCGCGCTCCTTGCGGCGTGTGCCATGGAAGAAGGCGACATGCAGCACCTCATGGGCAATGACGCCCATCAGTTCCTGCTTGGAGCATTCCATGACGAATTTGGGGTGATAGTAGATCACCTGCATATCGGTCGCCATGGTCGGCGGGTTGAGGTAGGGGCACTCCACGAACGGCAATGTCAGGGCAATGCCTGCATAGAACGGGTGCCTCTGCACCATCGCATATTTCGCGGCTGTGAGCTTATCGAGTGCTGCTTTGTCTATATCCACCTCGGCCTCCTTATGGTGTTTCGATGCCGCGCATAACACGGACCACTTTTGTCATGACTGCCGCCCGGTTCTGCACTATGTTTTTAGGCACGAAGGGCGGTATCGGCAGCATCCTATTATGCCCGTGATCTCCACGAGCGTAGGCATAATATTCTTCGGCTTCCCTCTCCATTTCTCGGAGGAAATATTCCATAGTATCTTCTCTCTTCACTCTAACATCCTCCATGGCCAAGTAGATCACAAAATCAATGATGGTGAATGAGAGCCAAACCAATGGGGTCGCTCCCTTGCTGATTGCGGGGCGACGATACGACAAAACGTCGCCAGCGTCAACTACGATTTGTCCAGTGACCTCGCTTTATGGTTGAACTCTTTACTGCGCTGACGCCACGCCCAGAGCTTTCTCCGTTGCGCCACGATCCACGGGTAGACTATTTCCCCATGGACGCTCATGGCGAAGGGCGACCATGGCTCCCAGACGAAGACAGAATACTTGTCGGGATAGAGCTTCCACGCCCATGGCATGCGGGCGCATCTCAGTTCGTCTTCGTCCCAGAGCACATGGCGCGATTGCTTGTGCTTGCTCACTGTGCCTCTTCCTTCACGCCAGTCAGGCGCTCCTTGAGCTTCTGCACTTCCTCGTTCCGCCGCTGGAGGTCCAGCAGAAGCTCTTCCTTGAAGATCGGGATCATCTTTTCGGCGACATTGGATGTGACGTAGTCCCGCATGTCATAATCGATCCGGTTGTCCGCATGATGATTGAAGGTCAGGTATTTAATGAAGCCGCTCTTGTTTGGACGGTTCTCCCATTGTTCGAGCACGCTCAGGCGCTCGATGATCGTCTTGATATATTCAAGCTTGCCCCGGATATCGTCAGCACATTTGCGTTGGGCTTCGGCAATTCGCATCAGGTCGTCAGGTGTCATGTCACTTATCCCTTTTCCATATCCAATCGACTTGGTATTTTCTCTCTGCCTGCGCCCAGCGAGGGTGTGGCATCGGCCCTCCGTCGTCATATATCGCAGGCTCCCACCGCATGGCGGGTGGCCTGTAAAAGCCATCTATAACAGGGCAGCGTGCCCATGGTTTGCGCTCGAAATAGAAGTCAAAATATAAGTCAAATGCTTCGAACGCCTTGTAGCTCACGCGAACAGGCTTTCCCATTTGAACTTCTTCCTGAGATAGAGGAACTTGGTGCGCCCACTGTGCCGCCATGGCTTGCCTCCGTTCATCTGAGGTGGCGTGTAGTATTCATACTTGCCTAAAGGCTCAGGCAAGCGCGCCCACTTCTTGCGTATGAAGTAGAGGTGGTAATGTTCCTCCAGATCGGCCTCGAAATACTTGCTCCCGGCTATCCCAGCCATCACCCCATCCTCTTCCAAACCCATTCTCCGTAGCATTTGCGCTCGACCACGGCCCAGCGATAGGTGCCTTCTCCGGCTATCGCTGGCGTCCACTTCATGCGTGGCGGTTTATACCCTCTGGTAAGCCACTTCATTTTGGTCAGCGCCCAGCCTTTGCGCCAGTGATAAAGAAATCCGAGCGGATTTCCGGCAGCGCAGGCTAACCATTTAGGATGGCGCATCACCCCATCCTCTTGAGCAGACGCTTGGCGATCTCTCCGACCTTCGAGCGAACCTCATCATGCTGACGGAGTTCGCGGCCTTCGAGCGCCGAGAAATGCTCCATCATCTCCTTCGAGATGGCATCGATCATGGGATCGCCGACGATGTTCATGCGGGATGCCAGTTCGGCCATTTCCTTGACGGCATTGATCGTGACGTCACGCAGCTTGCCGGAGGGTGCATCGGCATCGAAGGTTTCGATCTGGCTTGAGAAGTTCTCCAGCACCGCCTTTGTGCGCTCCATCAGGTTCTTTGCCGCATCCCGAAAGAGATCGTTCTTCTCGTTCTCCACCTCGTTCCTGAGCGCATCCATCGCACCGGTGGATACATCATCGAGGAACCAGTTCTGCCCATCGGGGACCGGTGAGAACCTATGGCTATAGGAGAAGAAGCTCACAATGCCATCGACACGCGGGAAGTCTGTGGCCCGAAAGGTCTTGCCCAGTCTCTTGGGCGCACTCTCCACGATCTCCGGATAGATTTCCGCAAACCGGTTGACCTCACTATAGAAGGCATCCTTGATCTCGCTCTGTGCGGATGCATATTCGTTGAAGAGCCGTGTGGCGAGCAGTTGCTGGCCCTTCATCAAGCCGGGCAGGGTGAGCTTTTCGTGATGCTCCCGGCCCATCTGTGCCAGTCTATTGATCGGCAGCAGCTTTTCCCTCGGCACAAGCTGCTTGACCACTCTCAGTGTCTTGAACTGCGCCTCATGATCCTGCTCGACACGGGCGGCGATACCTCTATCGGCAGAGACTGCCTGCCAGACGCGCTGGTCGAGGTCTACGAGCATTGCACGGTTTGCGATAGTCATGTCAGTCTCCCTTTTAAACTTTCCAGCCGTCGTGGTAGGATTTCCTTACGGCCAGATATGTCCAGTTTTGTATTGGCCACGACCTCGTGTAGTCCTCCTTGAGCAGCCGATAGAGGTAGCTCCCGAACGGATGATCCTTCCGGTACTGGATCAGCCCATAGAAGCCGGTGAACTCGTTTAGCTGACGCCGTCTGCGCCATGGCTTGCGCCCAGTCCCTTTGTCATCGGTGAAGAAGCCTTCAATCGTGATGTAATAAGTGAAGCCATTGCGTGTGATGAGATCAGTCATGGCACCCACCCAAGAATAGCCGGTTTGCGGAGGTTCAGAACTTCCCAGTAGTCACCGACGCTTCCACCATTCTTGCGGAAGAATGCAGTGCCGAAGGGCGTTGGCTTCATCACGATCAGGCCGTAGAAGGTGCGCCTATGTCCCTCGACAACGCGCTTGCGCCAATGCTTGCGGTCGGTGACGACGAACTCATCGTCGGTGACATTGTGATACTGGAAGTCTTCGCTAGACCATGTGTCGCATGGCACATATTCCATAGCGCCTAATGTCCTGATCTTCATCATGCCCTCCTGCTCACTATGATGCCCGCTCCGTTGCCAGAGCGGGACACATAGAAAGCAATTTACAGTTGCTAACCAAACATTAGCTGCGCGCCTTCGGTCATGGCCCATTCCGTCACCGGCTTGGTATCCATCAGGCTCTTGTCGCGGGAGAAGGCGTCCTGCGAAAAGACAGCAGCGAATTCCTTGTTCGGCATCCGCTTGATGTATTTGATGATCTGGCCGATATTCTTCTCCGTTGCCTTGTCGGCAAGAGAGGCGAGCAGCAGGGTCAGAACATCAGCTTCATCATTGCGGAAGAGCGGGGCCGCTTCCGGGTTCTTGATCACCTCATCGGGATCGGGAAGGCGATCCTTCACCCGAACGAACTGCTCAAACTCGGTGGCGATGCCTTCACCAATGGTGCCGCAGAAGGCGGCATGGCGCAGGTCGTCGGTGAGCTTGAGGTCCATGATATTGGATGCCTTTTCCCACGAACGTGGCGAGGGGAAGGCATCAAGCCCGGTCTTGAAGCCATGGAGATTGCCGGGGTTCTGGCGGATATAGGTCCGGATGATGGGGTTGAGCGACTTCCTCGCGGCATAGCGGCCCCATTCCTCGTGATCAGTCCGGACATAGATGAACAGCAGCCGGTCTTTCAGATGCGACGGCATCGGCGTGGTGCCCGCCTTGTTGGACGGATCGTTACCGGTGCAGCAGATGGTAATGCCCTGCGATATCTTGTGCTCGCCAATGCGCCATTCATTGACAAGCTGGGACATGATGTTCTGCCCGGCCAGCGTGGTCTGCGGCAGTTCATCGAGATTGTAGACGCCGATCTTCTGATCCTCGTCGTCAATGTCAGGAAGATAGGAAGGGCGCAGACGGATCATGCGGTCTTCCATGCTCTCCACGATCTTGCCATTGAGTTCGCGGTTCACCTTGACCTGCCCCATGAAGGGAAGGCCAGCGAGTTCGCCGGGATCGAACTGGGCAACGATGGTCTGGAAATACGGGATTTCCACTTCCTGCGCCGCCTGACGGGTGATTGCAGTCTTGCCCACGCCGGGATCGCCGACGAAGAAGGGCACAAGGAAGCTCGAATGGTCGCCGCCCTTCTCGAAGCGGTCGAGGTTATAGAGGATAATCGACTGGAGCAGGTCTTTGGCCTGCCCGATGGTCAAGGTCTTTCTGCTATCAATGCTCATCTCATCAATCCCCTGATTGAGTTTAGTCGTTGCTCTCGCCGCTCATCTGCTCCTGCCAGAGCAGCTTGAATTCAGCGAGCAGGATGCGTGTCGTGTGATCGAACAGTTCTTGCAGATGCACACGATGGCACTTCTCCGCCGATTGATCGTGTTCTTCGATGGCCTCCTTCATATGCGCTTCGGTGAGGTTCTGGATGGTCGGTGCCATCGGAGCCTTGGTATCCTTCTTCGTCTCGGGATCGAGGAAGTAGGACACCTTGTTGCGGGCATCGCGGACACCGATGAGGGTTTCCTTGTAGAAATAGGTCCATACCTCCCCCTGCCCGATGGAGATAATGTCCTCAGTGACTTGGTCTGCGATGTACCAGATTTCCTTGGGATACTGCGGCATGTTCGCTTCCTTTCTATTCGATTATGGAGAAGGGGCAGCAAGGCCCCGTATGGAGCATCGCGACCACAATTTGCCCGGCGAGTTTAGCGCCAACGACGATTTGTCGCAAGCCCCACCGACAGGTTATCGCCTCTTTATGTATCAAACTTCTCATGCATGCTCTTGAGCAGCATGGCAAGGTTCTGCCTCTTGCCGGGCTTGCGCAGCCGGAGGTGTGATGGGAGCCCGACATTACCAACGAAGGTGGCGGGCGCATGCGGTGGGTGCATGATATGGGCTGTCGCCTTCATGGACGCTTTCTCGACCATCACATAGACCGGCCACCAGTGCTTGCGACCCCTGTACAAGGTGTAATAGGCGCTCAAGGCGAGGTTATGTTGGGAGAGCGGTGGCAACGTCATAGGCGATACCGCAGCATGCGTTCACGGATGACGCGCTTCCATGGCGCGCGATGACATACGGGATGCGAATTGAAATCGCGGAGCCGGAGCAAGAAGCTTAACGGAATGCGGTTGTCCGGGTCGGTTTCGGTGGGGATGGACAATTTGTCCAGACGCCTCATCCTCTCCCTTGCTGGAATATGGCTCCAGAACTTGCGGCCATAGCGCAGCCGGGCATACTGATCCCGTGGCCCCCATGTATGCCAATCCGCCATCCATCCGTACTCTTTCATCGATACCATCCCGGTGAAAACGAATTGGCGATCTTCCAGCCTTTCCTCGCGCTGATCAAGCTCACCCATTTGCTTTTGCGCGCCGATGATGATGTGAGCAGGCTGACCGTCAGCGGCTTGGGCTGATGGTATCCGAAACGCAGCATGCGCGTGGGGATATAGAGCTTGCGCTCGAAGCGGTCATAGCGCTTCTCCCGTTTGGCCATGCGGTATTGTGTCCAGCCCTTCCGTTCGATGAGAAGCCATAGATATTGGGCGGCGTCTTCCGTGTTCACTTCATCCGCCTCCAATAGAGATAGCCATGGTGTGGCGTGATCTTCTTCCAGCGCTTGCGGATGCCAAGATGACGCTGGCAGTCAGCAATCTCCGCATAGTCATATTTCTGATCTTTCGGCCTCGCGCTCTTGATGACCTCCACCATCGCCCAGACAAAGGTGCGCGGCCAGTTCTTGCCCGGCTTGAGCTTGGGATGACGAAAGCCCCTCTCGACACGGGCATCCAGCATGGCAGCATATTCCGAGAACATCATCCCCTGATGACGAAACCATGGTTTGCGCTGTCCCATGAGCATGGCATAGGCGAATTTCAGATCGTGAATTGTCACCAGAATGCCCTCCAGAACAGTGGCCCGGTATGCGAGTTCACGCGCTTCCACCTCTTGCGCTTCATGATCATGGTGATGTGCCCGACCATGCTGATATACTTCAGAATATGCTTGGGCTTGGAGCGTTGCAGCACCAAGAGCATATTGCTGGAATAGCGATCCGAATAGAAGGCAGGCGGCAGCGTGGCTTGGTTATGGCGGTCATAGTGCATTTGCACGCGCCAGTTGACCATCTTCACGCCCTCTTCATGACCGTTATAGACCCATAGCTTGCGCTCGCAATAGAGGTCGAGCATTCCGACTTCAAAGTCGTTCTTACGCACCGAAGTCCCTCCAATAGAGATAGGCCGTGCGGGTGTTCATCACCTTCCAGCGCTTGCGGCAAACGATGAGGTCGCTCTTCATGAAGGCTCGGAAGTCCGGGTATTGAGCGCCGTGGTAGTTCACATATTTGAGCGGCTTGGTGCCGATATACGCTTTCCTGTACCAATCCCTGTAGCGAGTGGCGCGCAAAGACGAGCCGTTGCTCATGCCGACGCCTTGTTCGGACCAGACCTTGCGTTTGATGCCCCACCGGAAATAGGCAATGTCGGCATCGGGATCGGGATAGGGCGATTTGGTGAACCTGTTCATACCTTCCACCTCATGGCAGCGGTCCTGTTGTTGGTGATCTTCCATGCCTTCCGCTCCTTATAGAGGACGCCATAGGCCTTGAGCGAGGGTTGCGGGCACCAGAGATAGTCCTTGATCGTCAGATACGTGTCGGGATGGGTCGGCCTGTACTGGATGCATTTCCATTTGGCATAGAAATTATAGTTTCGGCTTGCCCCGCCCTTGGCCCATCCCTTGCGCTTCACCATGCGCCTAAAGATGACGGGATATTGCTTATAGGCTGCGCTCCACGTCATGCCTCACCCATCGATTTCAGAAACAGCGGCAGGGTCTTGTCCGTTATATGCACCCATGGCTTGCGGACACGAATGAGATCGCATTTGTCTGCGACCGCTCTCGTTATCGATGGCTTCCTTTCGGCCGTCAACTTGTGATAGTCGTCTATTGTCCTGCTAAAGCCCCAGACCTGCGTCCACTCTACCCGCCATTCGACTGGCACATGGGGGCGCTTATCCTGTTTTATGAACCTGCTTGTACGGCTTGATGCTGTCCCCATAGACCATGACTTGCGTGCTTCCTCGTCCCATAGGAAGATCATTGCGTAGCTCTGCCACATCTCACTGTATGACATCATTGCCGCAGCCTTTCATCCAGTAGCCGTAGGGTGTCGGTGTTGCAGCGCTTCCATCGCTTGCGAACATGGTAATGCACCGCCATGGCTCGCGGGCCATGCGAATGAGAGCCAAACCAATGGTAATAGTCGAATTGGGGGGTCGTGGACTTGTAGGGCTTACGCCGCCAAGCCATGCAGCGGTCTGCCCGATCCTTGCCGTTGATGCGCGACCAATCCTTGCGAGCTTGAGGGAATCGGAATAGCGTGACATAGACCTGCCAGACCTTCTCTTCTTCGTTCATTTGCCTCTCAGCCCCAGTTCGCGCGCCTTGTTGAGCGATGCCATCATCCTGTCCGATCCGCCCTTGTCGGGATGCATGACCATGGCCTTTTGCTTGTAAGCACGATTGATCTCATCCTTGCTGGCATCTTTCGACACGCCAAGGAAGTCCCACCAATAGACGCCCGGCTTCTTCGGCTTGGCATAGTTCTGCATGGATTGCCGGAGCAGGGCATCGATATAGGCCTGCCGCCTGCGCTCATGCGCGAGCCTGATCTGTTCTTCAAGCCAACGGTCATATTCTTCGCGTTTCTTGCGCTCTTTTCGCTCAATAAGCCAAGAAATGAGCGGTATCGGCGCAACGAGCACCATGAAAGAGATGGCAATAGCCAAGAAATGATCCATGCGCATTCCCCCATGCAATCCAATAGTTTGCCACGACAGACGGCTCTCTGCCGCCTTGTCATTATGCGACACGCCGTCGCATTTCGCAAGCTTGGCCCTTGAAAATCTCGGGGTTTTGCGTATCCTTTGATCGGGGTTTGAAAAAATAAGGGCAGGGACCGATGCGCGAACGGGTGAAAATTCGGCCCGAGGTCAATGGGTTGATACCGAGATTGAAGAACTATCAGCAATGGGACCGCGAGGGTGTCGTTGTAGAGAAGTATAACAACGGCACATTTGAGGTGTGGGCCGTGCGTTTTTGGGGTTCAAGCGGGCTGCTGGACAGTATAGATTACTTCCCGCCCAACCAGATTGTGCGAGTATTGGAGGTTTAGAATGGCAATCTATAGCGTGCCGCGCACTTATACCGAGGACAAGGTGAAATATGTATTCCGCGACGTCATCGATGACGATGGCGTTCGCAAGATACAGCATCTGGTCAAGGAGCCATGGGGAGAGGAATTCTGGAACGACAATGATCCGCCTGACAGCGACCTGATCAGCGCTGCGCGTGCTTATGACCAGACGCAGCGCGAGATGGAGCGCGTGACAGAAAAGAAGACGAAAAAAAAGGCCCCGTGAGGGGCCTTTATGCTGCTGCTTTCTTGTCGGTATTGAACTGATACATATCCCGCATGATCGCCATCATCGCCCCTTCGCACAATTGTGCATGAGGGAGGTATTTGAGCTTGTCGCCCGGATACTTGGCGGCACGCAGACATTCCTTGATATGACGGGCATCGATCTCGCCAGCGCATAATGGATAGGGGATTTCAATGCCCCGCATATACATCTGGCCGGTGAGAGGCAGCGCCACTGCGTACAACTGTGCCTTGTCTGGCAACGCATACGCTATGAGCACCTGCTTATACATATAGAGCGTGACACCGCCCACCATTGTGGACGAAATGTCCGTTGTGATCTGCTCGTGGCAGAAATAGCACTCTATCGGTAACACCCAAGTTTCCCTTTCATCTTACTTCTAGGCAGCGCAATGCGTCGCCCTTGTATTTGGCCCGCTTGACGCGGAGCCGTTGGTTTTTGAGCCCTGTAACGGGCTGCAAGTGATTTTCTTCGCAGCATAGGCGTCGATTGCACTTATGGTCAACCTGACGGCCTTTGGCCAATTTCTTGCCTTTACGCTGCAAAGCGGCTTTCATGACAGCCACATGAGGCTGCATTGTCTGGCCTCGCACTGTGACACGACCGTAAGGGTCTTGCTTGCCGTCAGTCTGGCCCTGCCATAGTCGGCAGCCGGTCTCGGCGTCATACGCACAATTGGCGTATATACGCTCGATTATACTTTCCCACATAGTCGTTTCCCTTTTTTGGAATGTATAAGATAAGGCCCCGAAGGGCCTTGCCTTATGCATTGCGCAGCTTATGCAGGAGAGGCGAAACCATGTTATGTTCGCCAAGCTTGCGGCCTGACCTATCGAAGATAGACCATTCGCAGGCCTTGTGATCGATGACCCGACGACGGCTCAAAGAGCCAGCGGGCTGACCGTCACGGAACACTGTCACATACTGTGACGCCGTGCTGTACTCGGCGACGAGATCGCCGACGATAACACGCATGGTTGTGTCATTCAGTCTAATGACTGGCATTTTCGTTTCCCTTTCATGTTAGAACATAAGTTCTAGATGCCAGCCGCCTTTCGACGGCTGGACACTAGAGCCTATGGCTTAGCCATTGACCAGCTTTTCAAGCCTATCCTGCTTGGCCCGGAGGGCTTCGACAGCGACGCCACCGGCACGCTTCTGGACAATCCAGACGGGCACTTCGTAGATGACCTCGTTATTATCCGGGTCGACTACGTCGGTATTCGTGACCCATTCGGGCTTCATCGAGATCGGGGCAAACCAGCCCTGACCCCGAACCCGGATGGATGACACTTCGCCAGTCTTGCGGTCGGTGTAGACGTCCACCGGGCAAGAGACGAAAAGCGTCTCTTCGGCAGCTTCCTTGCGGGCCTTTTGGAGCTTCGCAAGAAGCTTGGCGTCCATCTTGGTATCCGTGGCCTCAAGATGCTTCGCATCAATGAAGATCGGATCGGCTTCGCCGTCGAGGTGGCACATCGCATAGATGACGCCAAAACGGTTGGGCTTTGCCGAAACATGGAAGACGTCGAGGACTTCGTCCTTGAACTTCCTGCCGGATACGACCTCGCAACGATAGCCAATGAGAGCCTGAGCGGCCTCAATGCGTTGCTCATCGGTCATCTTCGATGCCTTGGCAGGCTTGTTTTCCCGCTTTTCAGCGGCAGCCTTTGCCTTGGTATCCTCAAGGATACGACCCTGCTGACCGGCCTTGTTGGTTGCGGTGTTGGCCTGAGCCTTGGCAACAGCGGTACGGGCAGCATTACGAGCGTTGATCTTGGTCATTTGAGTTTCCCTTTCACATTCGACCCATAGCAATGGCGGGTCTGACCATTCGGACGATATGTCCAGTAGAGAGCGGCGATACTTCCGTATGGCCCTCCCCACTGCACCTATCGGTGCTGAAAGGGGGAAACTTGAGTGCTAACGATGTCAAAGAACACTGTGAAACAGTCCCCCCGAAGGGGGTTGTCGGGAGACCATCTCGGTGGCCGACGATCATCAAGCTAACGACAAATTGTCGCTTGGTCAACCCCTTTAGGGGTTGGTTGGAGGGCTGGCTGGCCGAGTACCGCTATAGCTACGCTATAAAAAATTGACGGTTTGGGGTGATTTCGGTGATATTCCCTACGGGAAGATTTTTTTGTTGAACGGTTGGATAGCAATGGCTGGCAAAGTGGGCTTTCGAAGAAAGGATACGCAAAGGGCAATCGATGCCGAGGTTCGGGAGCCAAGTGGCTCCATCGGTGTGACGCGCGCCAATGAATGGGGATTGACGGAGAAGCAAGAAGGGTTTGCGCGTGATGTGGCAAAAGGTTCAACGTTAGTCGGGGCTTATCGTGCCAACTATGATTGTTCGAATATGGCGGAGAGTTCGTGCCATACTGAAGCAAGCAAGTTGATAGACAACCCTCGCGTGGCCACTAGGGTAAAGGCATTGGTTGATGCCGCTAATGAGAAGCATCTTATTGATGTAGTCAGGGTTCGTCGTCACATCATGGACCGTCTCTTGGAAGAGAGTATGGATATGGAAAGTCCGGCAAGCGCACGCATCTCGGCCCTTGGTTTGCTGGGCAAGGTTGATGTCATTGGTATCTTCAAGGAAACGAAAGAGGCCAAGCGCGAAGAGGACGATCCGGTTGTCCTGAAGGACAAGCTGCGTAAAGCGCTGGCTGAGCTAACCGGGATTGCGCCGCCAGTCAAAGACTGACCTGCTATCATCTGGCATCCATCCCGGAGGGATAGCGGTGGCATCATTGGCATCGCAGTCCTGACGATGATGCAATGCTATGCATTGAGGAAGAGGAAGGCGAGAAGCCGAGCCATCCAGCTTCGCTGTCACCATAGACAAGAGCCCGTCCTAACTACGTTAGCCATAGTGTTGATGCCATAGACCAATGGGCTGAGCACATAACCTATTGGGTTATGATAGGACGGATGGCAGTGGGCTGGGTTGGTGCAGTGCCAGTCGGACAGCATAGCTGCCTTGGGTTGGATGGGGCATAGCATAGCTATGGGATGGGCAGTGGGCTGGGCAATAGCTACGCTATAGTGATGGGATAGTGGGGGATTAGAGGGATTAGATGGGGTGGATTGCATAGCAATCTGTGACCTCACATCACGCGCACACCTCACGCATCGCATGCTCTCGCGTGCGCAAGGCAGTGGCTATCGCATTGATATCGTTGCGTTCTCAGTGCAAGTGACGGCGCTGTGCTGACACTGCGTAGCTATAGCTAAGTGCTTGAAGTACCTACCCCTCGCGCCTGCGGGGGCGTACGGGCTTACCCACCCACCCCCACCCCCGCGCATGCGGGCGGGCACCTGCACGCGCTACATACAATGATGCTCAAACGCCCCCCCAAAAAAAATCCCCGACCCCCATCTCGCACCCCGCCCACCTCTCCGAGCGCTTTCTCTCTGGCATCAAAAAATTGCGCAGCCCAAAAATTTTCTGCGCCAAAAAATCCGCTCGCTTGACGTAGCTACAAGCGTTTTGTTAACGTAGCTACCATAGCCCGTTAACAGCCCAAATAGCGCTAAAGGTAGCTACCATCATGCCTGTTCTCTCCTATAAGTTAGCCGAGCCTTGCGCCCAGTGTCAGCGCGACTACTGGTGCGGTTTTAGCTCCTTCCAGAAGAAGCCGTGCGAAAATATCCCGCCCGGTGCGATCTGCTATGACCCGACGCCGGAGGAAGAACTGGAAGCGCTCGGGGGCATGTACCTGCCTAAGCGCTATGTCCGGAATGAGCAGCGGCGCAAGATCAAGCGGAAGCCTCCGATCTCGATCCGCTTCCCCGATGAGGTGGTTGAGCATTTCAAGAAGGATGGCCCCGGCTGGCAGGGACGCATCTCGCGCGTACTCTTGGACTATGTTCGCGGCAATGGACAATCTGGCCGTTGACGACAAAGCGTCGCCGTCGCATACTCCCCCTTCGATGGAGTGGTGCGATGGCAGTCAAGATATCCTTTATGATCCCCGATGAACTGGCGGAGGTTTACTCCGGCAAGCATGGCAAGCTGTCGCGTTTGGCGCGCGAGGCCTTGACTGAATATGCGGTCATGATGGGATGGCTGCCGAGGGAAGTTGCGGACGATATCGAAATCCGCCCGCTTGGCCGACCGGGGAAGTAGCCATGTGGCAAGAGACCTACAACCTGCTCTACTCCCGCAAGCGGTGGCGACGCCGTCTTGGATATTACTACGTGCTGGAGCGCGCGATCACGGTCGATAAGGTCGCCCCATTCGGCTCCTATCATTATCAGGCAATCCTTCTCCCTTGGAATTCCACGATATCCCTCCACCGCAAGGATTGGGCCTTTGAATACCATCGGGCGCGTACCCACCGGAGGCAGTACCGATGATATCAATGCAGACTTATGAACTGTTCTTCTACCGCAAGCCATGGCGACGCCGCCGTTTCAGTGGTGGCCCTTATGTGTCCGACCGCATGGTCACGAGAACCCCGACCCCCTTCGGCTCGCATGCCTACCATACCGACCATGAGGTCTATAGCGAGGGGCCGAAGAGCAGCCGCAAGGCATTGTGGGCTTGGGAATACCATAACAAGATCATGAAAGAACTGCGAGGACTGCGATGAGCATGGGGCACAGGACAGTCCATTACTATGTCGAGCTTTACACTAAGCGGAAGCCATGGCGCAGGCGGCGCTTCAACGACCTCGCCGACCGGGCCTATATCGCCATGGTCAAGGAGTTTCCCGGCCTGAAACCGTTTGGCTCCTATGCGTATCTGTTTGATCAATATTCCTACACCAGAGGCCCGAAATGGCAGCGCAAGAACTGGGCTTGGGTTTACCATCATCGCAAAATGGCGCGGAGGGCCAGATGAAAGACCCCCTCCTGCGGCATGTCCATGCCTATGTCGGCCTCTATGCGGTACGCAAGGTCTGGCGAATACGGTGCTTCTCGTCAAGCCACTCTCGTGGCTACGTCGCCCAAGAGATTGAGTTCCCCGGCCTCACCGCGTTCGGCTCGCATTATTTTGCGACCTCGGACCAGTTCGTGTTCATCCATAACCAACGGGTATATCGCAAGACTTGGTCAAGACCTGCGGTCGATAAGCGATACGCCAAATGGAGCGACAGCCAGCCATGATGGACTATGCGGACAGTGATCTCTATTGGAGCGACCGCAAGGAATGGCGGCTCCGCACCTTCAACGGCTCGACCTATATCCTGTGGCGTGGCAGTGAACCGCGTTTCCGGCCCGACCCCTTCGGCTCCCTGCTCTATGTCACCACCACCGAAGATGGCTGGGATGTACTCACCAAGCGCAAGGAATGGGCCTCTGATCGTGTGGTGCGTCGCTACTGGCGCTGGGCCGATAGTCAGGAGGAAGAGCCATGAACTGGAGCAGCTTTTACCATATGCGCAAACCATGGCGGGAGCGCTGGCACAAGACGAGGGCATGGAAAGTCCACTACTTCCCTAACGGCAACCCGACCCCACGGATGTTCGGCACGCATCTCTATGCGAACTCGCAGCATGGCGCATTCATCTATAGCCCCAACCACCAGAGAAAGACATGGGCGCTGGATCGTGCCCATGACAGGTACATCAGATGGAAGCGATACAATGCCTAGCATGTCCGGAGGATACATACAGTGCATGGTCGTGAGGAAAAGATGGTCGTTTTACCCGCCGTCCTATCGTGTCCCTGAGCACGTCTCTACCCCATGGCCCCCGAACCCAAAGCCCTTCGGACATTTTGCCCGTTGCCTCGCGGACCAAGAGGCGGACAAGCAGCCCCGGCCCCTTTGGATGATCTATCGCAAGCGGTGTGCGCTCGGCTGGAGCCCGAAGGGAACATGGCGGAGGGATGCCAGATGAATGGAGATGCATATCCACTGTTCACGTCCCGCAAGCGGTGGCGACGCAGGCTGGCTTCAGACCTGTCGTATTATTACCGGACCCGACAGGCTCGAAAAAAATCGGGGTCCCTTCGGGACATATTGGTGGGTGAACGTGCAGGAGAAGGCAAACGAGCCGCCGATCAGCTTGTCCCTCAGTGCGACCGGGGGCCTGCTTTCTGACCGGAAATACTGGGCCGTTAAACGGCGGCGCGAGAGGGATACTGAATTATACTGGGCGAGCAAGAAATGACCTATTCAATTTTTAAACCGCCTCATGATTTCTACTGGCACCCAAGGAAGGTATGGCGGCAGCGAAGCGTGAACGGTAACAGCTTATGGCGTCACACCACCAACATCACGCCCGTGCCCTTCGGCTTTTATGGGGAGAGCCTGATCGACGCCCTCTATTGGCCTGCTCCCCTGATCGAGCGCAAGCCATGGGCCGCAGAATATTATGGCAGGAAATGGTCGGAGGTGCGGAAGAAATGAGCACTGTTTTTTTCAGCACCAACGATGATGAAACGATCAGCTCTTTCGACCGCAAGGAGTGGGAGGTCTATCCACTAGATGAGGTCTGGAAATCGCCCAACCCAGCACCTTTCGGCACCTATGCTTGGGTCATGAACCTCGACCTCCCCTATACCGGGCCATTCCTCGAAGAGCGGAAGGACTGGAATTATGGCAGCCGAGTAATGCGGCACATGAAGAGATTGGATGACGATGTTTAGCTGGACCCTCCACACCAAGACCCGCAAGGATTGGCGCAGGCGCAGAGGCCTTCTCGTGATAGGGCCGGGCTCCACCATGCGCGTTCCCTTCGGCACCTATGCTTGGATCAGGAACCTTGAGGTGGGCTATACCGGTGGCTTTCTCAATGACCGCAAGACGTGGAACTATGACTGGCGGGTGGGCCTCTGGAAAAATTTGAACAATGACGGGTGAGTACATGCCGTATCTCTGGGCCTATCGTAAGTCCTTCCGCAGTCGGGGTGGCTATCCCAACTGGACCGGCTCTGTCCGCCCCGTGACCTTCGGGCACCTTCTCTATGCCACCAACGATAAAGTCACCTTCAGGGAATGGCAGGAGCGCAAGGATTGGGCGGTTGATTACCACCACCATAAATGGATGACCAGAATGGAATACGACGATGGTTAAGACCACGCCTTGGCAGGATGACTACATGACCCTCTGGGCGCTGCGGAAGTTTCACCGCAACAGGATCGGCGGTCTTGACTGGTATCCATCCGCGCGCCCTACACCCTTCGGCACCTATTCTTGGGTCATCGATGAAGGCCTACACCTTACCGGGCCTTTTCTTTGGCTGCGCAAGATATGGGGCAGGGCGAGAAGAGTAGAGCGCTATGAAAGGGGAGCGCCATGAGTAATTTTCTCTACGCAAATCTCTGGGTAGGGCGCAAGGAATGGCGACGGCATGACCGCATGTTTGGTGCCTACGTAACCACAACCCCGAACGCGCCCTTCGGTATGCATGGCTGGATAAATGGGCTTGGCCTCGATCCCTTCCCGGTGAACTTCCGGAAGAAATGGGCGATACCCTACTGGGTCGGGAGGCTGAGCCGTGGATGAGTTCGAAAGCTATTTCACCATGTTCAGGCTGCGCAAGATATGGCGGAGCAGAAAGAACAGGCTCCATATCCGCATGAAGGTGCGCGGCTCCGGCTGGAAGGGTGGCGTGATGTTCGGCTCCTATTGGTGGATCGAGACGGAGTTCGATGGCGGGCACACCTTCGTTGAGTTCGATGCCTTCATGCACGACCGCAAACACTGGGCTACCGTGAGCCGAAATGAAAGAGAAACAGACAGGTGGAGCAACTGATGGGTATCACCTTCTGGGCAGCCAATGACAATCTGATTTGGGGGCGTAAGCGCTGGAAGCGCGGCAATCCCAGATATGGCGCGATATCGGACTTCGGCAGCTACTGGATACGGACGCGCCGACATTCAGTCATGGCCCTAGTCAACGCCAACGATTTCATCCATAGCCGCAAGCCGTGGAACCGCGATTGGCGCTGGAAGAGGGTTTGGATATGAGCAACTGTCCAGTTGTCCGTTCTATTGCTGGCGGATCGCATTTTACTTTCAGAAAGCCATGGCATCGGGAGGTCTTTACTTACATGCACCCGACGATCAAACCGATAACCTTCGGGACGCTGGCCGAGATCAAAACGTCAGCGCCTCAGGGTTGGTGGCTCTTGCTCGATCTCCGCAAGGAATGGGGGCATGTGTCCCGTATTCGCCGAATAGGAAAGAGGAAGAAGCTATGAGCCTGTGGTGCATCACGGAGAGGTGGGAAACGGTCTTTGACCGCAAGCCATGGCAGAACAGGCCACGGCACACGCTCTTTAAAAAGAGGCCCAGTCCCGCGATGTTCGGCAGCTATGGCTGGATCAGGGATGGCAACTGGCCGTCAGCGAATGTCCTGTTCAAACGCAAGCGCTGGAACGTTGGCTGGAGATGGAGCCGCTTGAATGGTTGAGCATGTCTATCAACGCAAGTTCTGGAAGCGTGAGCCAATTTTACGCCTGCCGACCGTGCTGTGCTTCCATCGTGATATTGCGCCCTTCGGCTCGCTCTGGTGGATACGCGAGACTATGGGCAGTCGTGCCGAAGCGGCGACCCATAACCTCTTGGAAAGACGCAAGCCATGGAACCTGCACTGGCTTGATCTCAAGGATGATGAGTACCATGGACGATCGTAAGGAATGGAAGCGCGTCTGGCGATGGGTGACGGTGGGTTCGAATGGCATCGGCTTTTATCGCCGCCCATCGGTCTATGGCACCAACCTCTGGGTTCGCAACAATGCGGTTTCCTTTCCGGAATGCCTGATCATGCGCAAGGGATGGAACTCGGCAAGGAGAGCCGCAAGATGGGCAAGGAACGTGTGATGCCAAAGGATGCTGCCGCTTATTTCATCCTGTTCCGAGAGCGCAAGAGATGGCGCACCAGCAATACTGGCTGGCAGACCCCGATGCCACGGAACAACTTCTTCGGCACCAATGCATGGATACTCTACGGCCATGATCAGGACCGCTATGTCACCCGGCGCAAGGCGTGGTCGGCAAATCGTTCCCAATCCATCCGGCTCAGGATGTGGGCAATCGGGAGACGAGCGCGATGAAGCCCAAGACATTGAAGGCTTATCAAGCCTATTACTACCTCTGGTTTGTAAGGTGGGAGAATGGGGAATACCACGAGGCGCGCAAGCCATGGCGGACCCGCAGGATTGGCTGCCTTCGTCAGTGCTGGGCTCATCCCATCAAGCCGGGGAAGTGGATAAGCCGCTACATGACCCCGCGCCGCAAGCCATGGATGGCAACAGAATGGTAGCGTGGATCATGATCAGTCTTCGCCATCCCGCAGAGGGGCAGATGCCGCGCAAACCATGGTCGCGCACGGGAGAGGTCCAGCCTGTCCATCGCGTGGGTAGATACGAGCATAGCCAGCAGTTCTGGCTTTATCTCCACCGGAAATTCTGGAAGAGCAAGGTGGCGCGCATCCGGACCTATAATCTCAGGGGTTACAGATGACCCCACGCAAGAAATGGCTGCACATCATGAAGATCGAGCATCTGCCGAGTGGCAAAATTCGCTTCATCACCACAAGGCGCAAGAAATGGAGCACGGTGCGCGATGAGGTCGCGCCCGTGCACCGGCTCGGTTATAACCTTGGCGTCAAGGAGGTGCTCGCGGTCGCGATCAACAGGAAGCCTTGGAAGACAGCGGATGCAAGGCTCGATCTCTTGATGATCCGCAGCGGCTATCGTAGGATCGAGCATGTCGTTCAAGGTCCCTCGCCAGAAAAAGGCAACGCTGCTGACGATTGAGGAAGTCTCCAAGATCGTCGGTCTGACGCCACGGTATATTCTTACCCTGACGTATCAAGGCAAGTTCCCGAAACGGCATACGACTGTCGGGCGATCCCGATGGTCTAAACTTAAAGTGTACCACTGGTTGAACCGGTGGGGTATTCGAAGCGAAAGGAAGCGAACATGACGACGGCCTATAAGCACACCAAAGAGGTCTACGATATTCTGACCGAAAACCTGAAAAAGGAAGAAGCCCGCTACATCAAACTTCTCGACGTCGAGCGCGAAGTGGCGCTCCAGATCGAAGATGCGACCCGCGTGATCCTCGCGCTCAAGCGCTCGCTCTCCACCCTCGGCTCTGGCATACCCCAGACAGAACTGGCTCCGGCAGAAATGCCTGAGCCCACATCCATGCGCGAGATGCTTCATAACGCTGCCGAGGCTGACCGTCGCGCCAACATGCAGTTCTCCGACTTCCCCGCCAAGACCTACGATGACGAGGACGTGGAGCGCAAGCACGACGAGGCAATGGCAGCGGCACAAGAATAAGGAGCAACATGGCCAACAGCCGTAGGGAATTTCTCTATTGGGCGCAGAAGGGCAAATGCCATTATTGTGAATGCCGAATGACACTCGCTGTCCCCCGTCTGGGGGAACGTCCGAGTGATCGTATGTGCACCATCGACCACGTCACCCCTGTCGCGCATGGGGGTGGCGATGAGATGGCAAACACAGTGGCGGCTTGCGAACTCTGCAATAACAAGCGCGGCACCATCCGTTATGCGGCGTTCCGCTGGTTTATTCGGACATTCGGGCGCAAGGCCCATCCGGTCCAGACCTTCCGCGAACTTGAGCGCGTGGGCAAGATTGTGGACAATTTGTCCTATTGGCAGGACTTGATCACCCCACCGGGTTTGACGATGGCGGTGACGAAGATGACTTTGGGTGATCTCAAGAAGCTTGAGGTCATCAGGCAAGCGGCGCGTATCCCCGTGAACGAGCCGCAATGGAGGGAGCGTCGACGCTACCTCACGCTGTCGCGGCGTGCGGTAAAAGACATTGTGAATGCCATGCCCTACCAGACCAAGAACATGGCATGGCTGAAATACCTCCGAGAGGAAAAGGGTAATGCAATCCATCCCAATTGACGACGTCATCCTCTACCGCGTTGGCCCCGAGGGCTGCGCGTCTCCCAAGCCCAAGGAGGGCGACGACGAAGGCCTGACGGCGACCAAGGCCTTCGTGATGACATGCCTGATCAGACGCAACCACGAGCCGCGTTTCGAGAGGGAAATGAAGGACTGGCTCGACAACAACCAAGACAAGATCAACGGGATCAGGGTGAACTAAAGTGGACAGCACATCGGACGAACGCACCAAGAATAACGTCATGCGCCATGAATATCGCACGCTCACCGAAGACGAGAAGGTGCAGATGAAGATGGTCAAGGATTTGGGGATGGACTTCGTCAATCTCCTGCATTCCATCGGCGGCACCGACCCGACCGGCGACCGCATGGGCAGCGCCAACTTGACACTTTCCCTGCGTCACATGGAAGATGCAGTCTATCGCGCGGTCAAGCATATAACGGGATAGGGTATGAAACGGCAGTATTTCGCGAGGCCTACGGGCGACGACTTCATGGAATACTATGACGACACGTTCGTTCGTGACTTCGCGCCCCGGACGGTCTACGAGGAAGAGGAAGTCATCGATATCGGCGTCCTCGACGCGCAGGGCAACAAGATCATGGCTAAGGCCAAGAAGCCCCGGATCGGCTTCCGCTGGCGCGATTAACGAACGGCAAAGCCGCCTAGATTTGACGGTTAAGTCAACCACACGTACATTGTAGACTGTCCCCAGTCTAATTGAACCCCGCCACACGGCGGGGTTTTTCGTGTCCGCTAGGCTCTGATGTTTGATGACCTGACGCCGTATCTTTCTCAGATCGCACATTTGCCATTTGAGAAACAAAAAGAACTTCTCGAAATCGCTGAACGTCTTCAGTCTGCGCAGAAAAAGCAGCAGGCCACCAACACGTTCATGGGCTTCGTCAAATATATGTGGCCCTCCTTCATCGAGGGGTCGCATCACAAGATCATGGCCCGGCTCTTCGATGACGTGGTGGAGGGGCGGAAAAAGCGGGTGATCATCAACATCGCGCCGCGTCACACCAAGTCGGAATTTGCCTCGATCCACCTGCCCGCCTACTTCCTCGGACGATACCCCGAGAAGAAGGTCATTATGGCATCGCATACGTCCGAACTCGCCGTGGGCTTCGGTCGTAAGGTGCGTGGACTGGTGGACCGAAAAGACTTCCAAGGTCTATTTCCGGGAGTACGTCTGTCTGCTGATAGTAAGGCGGCTGGCCGCTGGGCGACGTCCCGTGGAGGTGAGTATTTTGCTATTGGTGTTGGCGGCGCTCTGGCTGGTAAGGGTGCAGACCTTTGTATTATTGATGACCCTCATTCGGAACAGGATGCGATCATCGGTGAATACAACCCGGAAGTCTACCAGAAGGTAATGGAATGGTACGAGGGCGGTCCCCGCCAGCGTCTCCAGCCGGGTGGCTCCATCATCATCGTCATGACCCGCTGGTCGCTGCGTGATCTCACCGGCCAGTTGGTGAAGAAGCAGTTGAACTCGTCCAATGGCGACACATGGGACGTGATCGAACTGCCCGCGATCATGCCTTCGGGCAACGCGCTATGGCCGGAATTCTGGTCTCTGGACGAATTGACCAGAACCAAGAACTCCATCCCGATCTCGAAGTGGAATGCGCAGTATATGCAGCAGCCCACCTCGGAAGAGGGTGCCCTGATCAAGCGGGAATACTGGCAGGACTGGGACAAGACAGGCCCGGACGGCAAGATCAGGCCGCCGAAATGCGACGTCATCGTGCAATCATGGGACACCGCGTTCACGACAGGCACGCGCGCCGACTATTCGGCTTGTACCACATGGGGCATCTTCAAGAACGAAGAGACCGACAAGAACGCGATCATCCTGATCGATGCCGAGCGTGGCAAATGGGAGTTCCCCGGATTGAAGCGCCGGGCCAAGGAACTCTACGAGAAGCATCAGCCCGATATCTGCCTGATCGAAGGCCGCGCCGCAGGCCAGCCGCTGATCTACGAACTGCGCGCCATGGGGCTGCCGGTGCAGGAGGTCACGGTCGGGCGCGGTTCACCGGGGCAATCGAACGACAAGATATCCCGCGTCAACTCCGTCACCGACGTCTTTGCGTCCCAGAACGTCTTCGCCCCCAAGGCCAAGCGCTGGGCGCAGGAAGTGATCGAGGAATGCGCAGCTTTCCCTGCCGGTGAGAACGACGACTATGTCGATACCGTGGTGATGGCAATGAGCCGGTTCCGCCAAGGCGGCTGGCTGCTCAACGACAATGATGCGTGGGATGATGACATTGAGCATCATCGCAAAAAGATGGCTTATTACTGAGGACAGACATGGCAATCGAACCGATGCTGGAAGCTCCCGAGCTTGCCGACGACAATGTGATCGAGGTCGAGTTCGGCGAAGAGCCGTTGGTCGAAGACGTGCCAGCGCCCCCGCCCCAGCAGCCGACCCATTTCGACAATCTGGCAGAGTTCTTGGAAGACGGTGAGCTTGCCACGATTGCCACCGATCTTCTCGCGCAATTCGAAGAAGACGTGGGCTCGCGGTCGGAATGGCTCAGGCAATATACCGATGGCCTCGATTATCTCGGCTTCAAGACCGAGGAACGCCAGCAGCCCTTCAAGGGCGCATCCGGCGTCTTCCATCCGGTGCTGACCGAAGCGGTGGTCCGCTTCCAGTCCAATGCCATCATGGAAATCTTCCCCGCATCCGGCCCGGTACTCACCAAGATCATGGGTGCCGAGAGTCCGGACAAGGTCAAGCAGTCCATCCGCGTCAAAGAAGAACTCAACTACCAGTTGACGGAAAATATGCCGGAGTTCCGGCCCGAGATGGAGCAGCTTCTGTTCCGCCTGCCGCTCGCCGGATCGGTATTCAAGAAGGTCTATTACGACAGCCTCTGCGAACGGCCCTCGTCCTGCATGGTCACGGCGGAGGATTTGGTGGTCAACTATCACGCCACCAATATCGAGTGCGCCGAGCGCATCGCCCATGTCAACAAGTGGTCGACCAACAAGCTCAAGAAGATGATCCGCGCCGGTCTTTACCGGGATGCCACCCTGACCGAGCCGACCCAGTCCGAGGGGGAGGGACGCCAGAAGGAAGATGAACTCTCCGGCACCGAGCCGACCTATACCGCCAAATCCATCCCGCATACGGTCATCGAATTCCATGTGAGCTACAATCTTCCGGGCATCTTCGCCGACGAGCATGGCATTGCCGATCCCTATGTCATCACCATTGAGAAGGGCTCCCAGCAGGTTCTCGGCATTCGCCGCAACTGGGCTGAAGAGGATGGCGTCAACCGCAAGGCGCTCTCCTACTTCGTCCATTACCAGTATATGCCGGGCTTTGGTTTCTATGGCATTGGCCTCATCCATCTGATGGGCGCGATTGCCAAGGCCTCGACCTCGATCCTTCGCCAGTTGATCGATGCGGGCACGCTCTCCAATCTTCCCGGTGGTCTGAAAACCAGAGGCATGCGCGCCAAGGGTGGCGAAGACCCGATTGCGCCGGGCGAGTGGCGCGACGTCGATGTGCCCTCGGGCAAGCTGCAAGAGAACATCATGCCGCTGCCGTATAAGGAACCGTCTGCGGTTCTGTCGGGCCTGCTCCAGAACCTCATCGATGAAGGTCGCCGGATCGGTTCGATTGCCGATGTCGATATCGGTTCAGGTGGCGAGAACACCCCTGTCGGCACCACGCTTGCGGTGATGGAGCGTTCGCTCAAGGTGATGAGCGCGGTGCATGCGCGCCTGCATGCCGCCTTGAAGAAGGAACTCAAGCTGATCTCCAAGGTCATCGCCGACTATATGCCGCCGCAATATGACTGGGATGACAAGCAAGAGTTCGACCGTCGCGCCGACTTCGATGCCCGTGTCGATATCATCCCGGTATCCGATCCGAACGCGGCCACGCAGGCCCAGCGTATCGTCCAGATGCAGGCCGTGATGCAACTCGCATCCCAAGCCCCCGAACTCTACAACATGAAGGAACTGCATCGCGCAGCCCTACAGGCGATCAATATCAAAAATGATGAACGCATTCTTCCGCTGGATGAAGAACCGCCGCGACTGGACCCCGTCCAAGAAAACATGCGGGTGCTCACGCAACAGCCGATCAAGGTCTACCCGGATCAAGATCACGATGCCCACATCAAGTCGCACTTTTCCGCGATGACCGATCCGTCGATCATGGAGATGGTTGGGCAGTCGCCGAATGCGATCAAGCTCCAGAGCCAGATGGAAGCCCATATGGCCGAGCATATGGCGCACAAGTACCGGCAGGAAATCCAAAAGACCATGGGTGTCGAGCTTCCGCCGCTGGGCGAAGAGCTTCCGCCCGAGATCGAAAACCGCCTGTCGCGCATGGTGGCCGAAGCATCGCAGCGTCTCAAGGACCAGCATATCGCCGAAGCCCAAGCCAAGCAGGCCGAAGAGATCGCCAAGGACCCGGTCTTCCAGCTTCGCGAACGCGAGGTCGCGCTCAAGGAAGCCCAACTCGTTCATCAGAAGGCGAAGGACGCAACCGCCGATATCATCAAGATCGGCCAGACCTTGTCCAAGGAACAGTTGGACCTGCGCCGTATCGAGAGCGAGGAAGCCCGCGCCGCCGCCAAGATCGGTGCCGACCTCGTGACCTTCGGCGCTCAATTGGAAGCGGAAGAACGCCAGCAGGGTATCGACCTTGGCAACAAAATACAGGAAGATATGCGGGCTGATTTCAAGGAGATTACTGGAGGTCTCCGGGAGGAAGCCTTGGAACGTGAACGCATGTACTATGAGGCGATAGAAAATGACAAGGATCGAGAGCGTGATCTCGAAATTGCGCGTAACCAGAGACAGTCACGCCAGCCACCTTCTGGAGGGGCGGATAAGTAACATGGAAGAGTACAGTCGCATTCGCGGCATGTACTACGCATACCGGGAAATTATTGATGAACTTGATAAAATTCTCGACCCGGACGAAGAGGACGGGACCTGATTTGACGGATAGTCAATAGGCCAACTATATTACCATCAACGGTTATTCGTCCCGAGATCGTTAAACTCATCAACCCCGCACGGCAACGCGCGGGGTTTTTGCTTATAGAGAGCTACGAATGTCCCTACCCGTAGACGTGAACGAAGAGGCCCTGCCCGTTCCGGCAGGCTACCGCATCCTGATCGCCATCCCGCCTCGGGATGACAAGATCGGCAGCATCTATCTGCCAGACAGTCTGAAGGACAAGGAGCAGACCGCATCCATCGTTGGTTGCGTCATGCGTCTCGGTCCCGATGCCTATCTGGATCAAGACAAGTATCCCTCCGGGCCATGGTGCACGGTGGGCGACTGGGTCGTCTTTCGTGCTTATTCCGGCACGCGCATCAAGATCGACGGCCAAGAATTCCGGCTGATCAATGACGATACCGTGGAAGGTGTTGTCGATGATCCCCGCAAAATCGTGAGGGCCTGATGAGCACGTTGATCGATAGCGACTTTGATGATGGCGAGGTGGTCGAGGGACTGGGACTAGGCGCTGATCTTCCCGATCCGCCGCAGGCTCTCAAAGATGGCCCCAAGGAAGACGAGATCGAAATCGTCGTCCAGCCTGACGCCCCTCCGGCAGACCGTGGCCGTCCGACAGCGGACGATTTGCCCACTGACGCCGACCCCGGCGCGGATGACGAAGCGACCTCCTACTCCAAGCGGGTGCAGGAACGCATCAAGAAGGAAACCGCGCGCTTCCATGCGGAGCGCCGGGCCAAGGAAGACCGCGAACGCCAGCTTAACGAAGCTGCCGAACGGCTCAAAGCTCTGGTCCGCGAGAACAACCAGCTTAAAGAGATGGTTGAGGGCGGCGAGAAGGTTCTGATTTCGGAACATACCGGTCGGCTTCAGGGCGAGATCGAGAAGGCAAAAGCCGCCTATCGTGAAGCGCATGAGGCCGGTGACGTCAACGGCGTGCTGGCCGCGCAGGACCTGATCTCCAAGGCCAATGCCAAGCTGGTACAGGCCGAAGCCCATCAGGCCCGGCCCCTGCCGCGCATGAACGAGGAAGAGGTCGAACGGCTCTACCGTCCGCCGCCCTCGGCTCCTGCGCCTGATCCGCGTGCGCTCGAATGGACAGAGCGCAATCCGTGGTTCCAGCGTGACGAGGTCATGACCTATGTCGCAATGGCAACGCATAAGAAGCTGGTTGCAGAAGGTGTCGATCCGCAGTCGGACGACTACTACAACCAGATCGACAGTGAGGTGCGCAAGCGCTTCCCTGAGAAGTTCCAGAATTCCCAGCAGCAGCAGCAGACAGCGCGCCGCAGGGAAAGTGTCGTCGCTCCGCCGTCACGCCAGAGTGTCAATGGTGGAGGTTCCCGTACTCGCGTGGTGCTCTCGGAAAGTCAGGTGAAACTCGCCCGACGTCTGGGACTGACGCCCGAACAGTACGCAAGCCAAGTTGCGGCTGAGAGCCGTACGCAAGGAGAGTGGGTCCATGGTAAATCGTAACCTCGAAACACGCGATGCGAACAAGCGCAAGACAGCTTGGAAACCCGCGTCTCTCCTTCCGACCCCGGACAAGCAGGACGGGGTCTCCTATCGCTGGATCAGGGTGGGTTCGCGCGGCAACGCCGATACCCAGAATGTGTCCAAGCGCTTCCGCGAGGGCTGGGTTCCAGTCAATGCCAAGGATCATCCTGAGCTTCATGCCCAGTCTGATATTGGCTCCCGTTTCTCGGACGGGGTTGAGATCGGTGGTCTCTTGCTTTGCCGCAATGATACCGAAACGGTCAAACAACGTCAGGCCCATTATGAGGGCGTGGCGCAAACGCAGATGAACGCAGTAGATCAAGACTACATGCGCGAGAGTGACCATCGCATGCCGAAGCTCAAGCCTGAGCGTCGCACGCGCACATCCTTCGGAGAGGAATAACCTCTCTTCCCTTCCCCCAAATTTCGGAGACTAAGATGGCATCTACTGCGACGCCATATGGCCTTCGTCTTGCCAAGCGCCTTGGTGAAACCAATCAGCGTCACGGCTTCAATCAGTACAAGATCGCGTCTGGCTATGCCACCGATCTCAAGGTTGGAGACGTCGTGAAGCTGGCTGTTGGTGGCACCCTTGAAAAGGACACTGGCACGACGGCCTGCACCCCGATTGGCGTCTTTATGGGCTGTGCCTATACCGACGGTTCTTTCGGTTTCGTCAACAAGGCTCAGTGGGCCGCTTCGACCGTAGCGTCGGACGCCATGGGCTATGTTCTGGATGATCCGGACGCGATCTTCCAAATTCAGGCAAACGGCACTCTCGGCCAGAATGCGTTGAACACCAACGCTGCTCTGGTTCAGGGTTCGGGCAGCCTGACCTTGGGTCGTTCGGGTGTATCCCTCAACGCAGGCACCATCGCTGCAACGGCAACCCTGCCGGTTCGCATCGTCGGCTTCATCAACATCCCCGGCTTCTCGGTGATGGGCGATGCCTACACGGATGTGCTTGTTCGCTTCAACACCCACGTTAGCCGGTCGACCACCGGTAACGCGGCATCCTGATAGGGGGCTTTTAGATGGCTATTTCAAGAGCCCAACTCTTCAAGGAACTGCTGCCCGGTCTGAACAAGCTGTTCGGTCTGGAATATGCTCGCTATCCGGAAGAGCACTCGGCGATCTTCTCCACGGAGACCTCCGACCGTTCGTTCGAAGAAGAGCAGAAGATCAGCGGTTTCGGCGCAGCCCCGACCAAGCTGGAAGGTCAGGCGATTTCCTACGACACTGCGCAGGAAAGCTTCACCTCCCGCTATACGCACGAAACCATTGCCATGGGTTTCGCGATCACCGAAGAAGCAATCGAAGACAATCTCTACGATCAGCTTTCGGCTCGCTACACCAAGGCGCTGGCCCGTGCGATGGCCTACACCAAGCAGGTCAAGGCAGCTTCGATCATCAACAACGCTTTCTCCGGCTCGTATCTGGGCGGTGACGGTGTTGCGCTCTGCTCGAACGCCCACCCCTTGGTCGGCGGCGGCACCAACTCCAACATCCCTTCGGTGGCATCCGATCTCAATGAGACCGCGCTTGAAAACGCGATCATCGATATCGGCGGCTGGACGGATGACCGTGGCCTCCTGATCGCGGCACGCCCGAGCAAACTGCTCATTCCTCGCAACCTTGAGTTCGAAGCGACCCGTATCCTCATGACTGAAAAGCGTGTTGGTACGGCGGACAACGATATCAACGCGATGAAGAGCATGGGCTCGCTGTCTGGTGGTTACACTGTCAACCACTGGCTCACCGACCCGGATGCGTGGTTCCTGATGACGGACGTTCCCAACGGTCTGAAGCACTTCGTTCGTGCTCCGCTCAAGACCGCGATGGACACCGACTTCGACACCGGCAACGCCCGCTACAAGAGCCGCGAACGTTATTCGTTCGGCTGGTCCGACCCGCTGGCGATCTACGGTTCGGCAGGTGCCTAACCCATACGGGGGCCGGGAAACCGGCCCCTTTCTTCTTATCCACTGATCGCCGCAGGCTTCGAGCCACGGTAAAATCCTGAAAGGTGAATGATCATGGCCGCTACGCATTTCTCCGGTCCCGTTGTTTCGACCAATGGCTTCATTGGCGCAGTCGACAGCACGGGCGCTTCCAATCAGGTGATGCTCACCGCCCGTCCCGCTCCGACCACGGACGCGACCGCAGGCAACCTCACGATCACCTCTGCCATGCTTCTCAATGGCATTCTCGCGCGCGACCCCGCTGGCTCCAACCGCACCGACACGCTCCCCACCGCAGCCCTTCTGGTCGCTGCCCTTGGTGGCCCTTCGGCGACGGCCAAGGACGGCAAGGCGTTTGTGGGCCTGAGCTTCGAAACGCTGATCGTCAACACGGCTGATGCCGCCGAGACCATCACGCTGGCTGCCGGTACGGGCGGCACGGCTGGCAACACCAATGTCACCACGGCATTCGGTCAGAACACGTCCAAGCGCCTGATCTTCCGCCTCACCAACGTCACCTCCGGTGCCGAGGCCTACACGGTTTACGCATAATAGGAGGCCAAGATGGCTGGTGGTCATTACGCAGCGCAAAATGCGCCTGCACGCATGTGGGTGGCGGTTACGCCATCCGACGATGACAATCTCCCTGCGGGTTGCCGTGGTCTCTATATCGGGACCACGGGCGACCTGTCTCTGGTTGGTGCCGATGGAACGGCAGTGACCTTCTCGTCAGTGCCAGTCGGCTATCTCAAGACGGGTCCGGTGCGTGTGAACGCCACCGGCACCACGGCTGACGATATCGTGGCGCTCTACTAAATGGTCCGCCTCGCACTTCCCCTCACGCTTCTGGCATCGTCTGCATTCGCCCATGACGCGCCTTCCGGCTGGACCTATCCACCGGAATGCTGCTCATCGATCGATTGCCGCGAGGTCAAGGAGAGCGAGATCAGGGAAGTGCCGGGCGGCTATTATGTCGAGAAGTCACAGGAGATGATCTCCTACAAGAGCTACAAGGCCAAGGACAGCCTTGATGGCAAGTATCACCTCTGCACCGAAGGCGGGGTCGATGGTGCCAAGGTGTTCTGCATTTTCATTCCGCCGAGGGCTTTCTGATGGCTTCATCCGGCACCACTGCCTTCAACCTCGACCTCTATGATGTGATCGAGGAAGCCTACGAGATGGTCGGCATCGAGATGCGATCCGGCTATGAGATGAAGACCGCGCGCCGCTCGCTCAATTTGATGATGCGGGAATGGGGTAATCGCGGCATCAATTTCTGGACGATCCGGGAAAGCCAGATCGCGGTGACGGCAGGCTCGGCAACGGTCACTTTGCCCACTGACTGCATCGATGTGCTTGATGCGATGTGGCGCACCGGCACGGGCATCAGCCAGACCGACCTGATCATGACGCGCATCTCCATGGTTGACTATGCGCAGATGGCCAACAAGAACCAGACCGGCCAGCCAACCCAGTTCTGGGTCCAGCGCCTGATTGCCCCTGTCGCCTATATCTGGCCGATCCCCGTCGATGCCGGAACCTTCGTCTTCTACGGCCTGCGCGCAATCGAGGATGCTGGTGTCTATGGCAACACGATGGATATCCCGACCCGCTTCCTGCCCGCGCTCACCTCCGGCCTTGCCTATCACTTGGCATTGAAGACACCGGGAGCCGAACAGAAGGCAGCCTTCCTCAAGGGCGAATATGACCGCCAGTTCACGCTGGCCGAGGAAGAAGACCGTGAACGCGCCCCGTTCAAGATGGTGCCCGATCTGACGAGGTACTGATGGCCTACATCAAACCCGTTCCCGGCATCTGCGACCGCTGCGCGCAGCGCTACCCCCTCAATAAGCTCAAGTTCGAGTTCCTGCTGGGCCGCTCCACCGGCCTTCGCGTTTGCCCGAAATGCTTGGACCCGGCCCATCCCCAGCTTGATACGCGCGGGGTCAGGACCGACGACAAGCAAAGCGTCCCCAATAGCCGATCCGATCTCGCAGAACTCGCAGCCTCGCGCGCGATGTTCGCTTGGAACCCGGTCGGCACGCCCCTCACATCCACGGCTTCTGTTGAGATTGGCCGGGTAACGGTAACGACGACATGAACTATGGCACCCTGAAGACGCTGGCGCAGCAATATCTGGAGAACTCGGAAACGAGCTTTGTGGACAATTTGCCCACAATGATCCGCGCTGCCGAGGAAGATATCTTTCGTCAGGTCCAGCTTCCCGACCTGATGCAGACCGCTACAGCCAACTGCGTCACGAACGACCAGTTCCTGCCGATGCCGACCGATTTCCTGTCGCCCTATTCGCTGGGCGTGGTGCTCGGCGGCGAGATGCAGATGCTGATGTCAAAGGACCATAGCTTCATCCGCGAGGCCTATCCGGTCGTGACCGATGGCGGCGTTCCCCGCTTTTACGCCATCTATAACGATGCCAACATCATTCTCGCCCCGACCCCGGACAGCAATTATCAGGTCGAGCTAAACTACTTCTACGAGCCTGCATCGATCACAGCCGGAGCGGACAGCGGTACGACATGGCTCTCCACCAATGCCGAGAATGCTCTTCTCTTCGGCACCCTGCTTCAGGGCTACATCTATTCCAAGGGCGATCAGGATGTGTTCGCCCAGTATAAGGAACAGTATCAGACAGCCTTGGCCGCGCTCAAGATACTCGCCGAAGGACGCAACCGGAAGGACGTCTATCGTCAGGCTGACCGGAGGATACCGACATGACAGAGATCAAGATCGGCAATGTCTCTGTGATCACCACCAACATCCTCGACCAGACCGCAGAGGACTATGTCGAAAACATCATGAAGCGGGTCAAGAAGATCGCCGATAGCTGCGGCATCGATATCCCCGATGGTATCCGCCAGACGATCACCGAAAGCGTGCTTGCCATCCAACTCGCCGAACGCAACCGGCTTCGTGAGCAGATGAGACAGGATTTCTGATGGCGATCACGCAAGCGCTCTGCGCATCGTTCAAGGCGGAACTGGCGTCGGGACTGCACAACTTCGACGCGAGCACTGGCGACGCGTTCAAGATCGCGCTTTATACGTCGTCGGCCACGCTGGGCGCATCGACCACCGCTTATTCGGCGGCCAATGAAGTCAGCGGCAGCGGCTATACGGCAGGTGGTGCGACCCTGACTTGCGTCTCTCCGGTGCTCTCGGGCTCGACAGCCATTGTCGATTTTGCCGATGTCAGTTGGGCCGATGCATCGTTCACCGCGCGCGGTGCCCTGATCTACAATTCAACCAATGCAAACCGGGCAGTGATGGTGCTGGATTTCGGCTCCGACCGCACGGTGGCGGCGGCTCCCTTCACCATCGTCTTCCCGCAAGCAAGCGCCGATAGCGCAATCATGAGGATTTCCTGATGCCTTGGACCCCGCTCCCGGTCCCATCATCGATCACATGGACACCCTATAACGCCGAAGACACATATATCGGCGCTTTCCAGAAAGATGCCTTTCAGGAAGACGCTTTCCAGACTGATGTCTGGCTGAACGAAGAAGAACCAACTTCCATTGTCTGGACGCCGCTGACCGCATGACGATCACGATCACGCCCAAGTTCACATCCTCGCTTCCTGACAATGCGGCGGCGCTCGCCGCTGGCAAGGTCACGCCATCGCGCTGGAACCTCGGCTCAGCGATCACCATGGCATCCGGATATATTCTCGGACGCTCTTCTTCCAGTACGGGCGCAGTGGAGGAACTTACCCCCGCCGCCGCCAGAACGCTTCTCAGCGTGTCTTCCGCTGCCGATGTGGCAGCCAAGATCACCGGCCCATCCTCGGCGACCGACAATAACCCTGTGGTCTTCGATGGCACGACCGGCAAGCTGGCGAAGGAGATCAGCTACGCCCAGTTCCGGACCAATGCCAATCTGGTCATCGGCACCGATGTGCAGGCATGGAATGCCCGGCTCGACACGCTGGCAGGCCTTGCCGTCACCGATGGTAACATCATCGTTGGCGACGGCACGACTTGGGTAGCCGAGAGTGGCGCGACCGCACGGACCTCGCTGGGCCTTGGAACCGGCGACAGCCCGCAGTTCACGGCGATCAATCTCGGTCATGCCACCGATACCACGATCACCCGCGTCTCTGCCGGTGTCATCGCTGTCGAGGGCAGCAATGTCCTTCTCGCCTCCGGTATCGGCACCAGCGTTCAGGCCTATAGCGCCAGACTGACCGATATCGCCGCCTTGTCAGTGACTGACAGCAACATCATTGTCGGCAATGGCACGACTTGGGTGGCCGAGACCGGAGCCACGGCCCGGACGTCGCTGGGACTGGGCACGGGCGACAGCCCGCAATTTACCGCCATCAATCTTGGCCATGCCTCCGATACGACCATCGCACGCGCAAGCGCCGGAGTGGTGACTATCGAAGGCGTTACGGTGGCCACCGCCAGCAACACCCTGACCATGACCGGCAAGACCATCGAAGCTGGCACCTTCACCAATGGCTATACCGAGGAAGCCTACACCGCCAATACCGGAACGTCCCTGACCATCGATCTCGCCAATGGAAGCCTGCAAATCCTGACGCTGACCGGCAACTGCACCTACACGTTCCCGACCGCAACAGTGGGCCGCAGCTTCACCCTGCTCCAGCTTCAGGACGGCACGGGAGGACGCACCGTGACATGGCCTGCGGAAGTCAAGTGGCCGTCCTCCACTGCGCCGACCCTGACTGCCACGGCGAGCAAGGCCGATATGTTCGCCTTCACCGCTGACGGCACGAACTGGATCGCGCGCGTTGTCGGTCAGGTATATCTCTAATGTTCTCGGTCATCGACAAACACCTGACAGCCTCTGACGAAACGCTTTATGTCGAGGATGTTTTCTCGGCCTATACCTATACGGGCACAGGCGCGAACCTCGACATAGTCAACGGGATTGATCTCGCTGGCGAAGGCGGGCTCGTTTGGGGCAAGCGCCGAAATGGCGCAATTAGCGCCCTCTTACTCGACACGGAGCGAGGGGCAACCAACTATCTGCTCCCAGATGCTACTTCCGCCCAAGGGACTTTGGGAACCACGCTGACCGCCTTTAACTCGGATGGCTTCTCGCTTGGCTCAGGCTCCAATCTGAACGCTGGAGGCGGCTCCACCAATGTGGCGTGGACTTTCCGCAAGGCCCCGCGCTTCTTTGACGTCGTGACCTATACGGGCAACGGAGCCAACCGAACGATCCCGCATAGCCTTGGCGTTGTGCCGGGAATGATAGTGATCAAGCGTGTAGACAACACCAATAATTGGGCGGTCTATCATCGCTCATTATCAAACGCGCAATATCTAAATTTGAACGAGACGGCTGCCGCAGCCGCAGGTGTAACATGGTGGAACTCTACAAGCGCAACAGATAGCGTCTTTTCAATCGGAACGGGCGGAGCAGTAAACACCAGCGGCGGCACCTACATCGCCTACCTCTTCGCCCACGACGATAGCGACGAGGGGATTATTCAGTGCGGAACCTACACGGGTAATGGCAGCGCGACCGGTCCAATTATTAATCTTGGCTGGGAACCGCAATACGTTCTGATCAAGCGATCTAACAGCACCGGGTCGTGGTATATATTTGATACTGCGAGAGGTATGACGCTAAATAACGATGCTTATCTGGTTGCTAATACAAGTTCTGCGGAACCCGCAACAGGCGCGTATATAAATCCAACTGCCACAGGATTTAATCTTACGACAAGTAACTCGGAATTTAACGGGAGTAGTTCGACCTACGTTTACATGACCATCCGCAAGGGCAACATGCGCGTGCCCACGGATGCGACGAAGGTGTTCGCGATCAATGCCAGAACAGGGACAGGAGGCAGCGCAACTATTTCCGGTCTGTCGATTACCAACCAACCAAACCTTGCAATCAGCAAGAGGCGGTCGGCTGCGAGTGAGTGGAACTGGCAAGACACGCTTAGGGGAACTCTTTCCCAATTGAGTTCGTCCAGCACGGCGGCAGAAACCACTGAGAATGATAGAATTCAGTCCTTTTATATGGACGGTGTTCAACTCGGTCTTGATGCAACTATAAATGCCGGAAGCAGCACATATATCAACTGTTTCCTTAGGCAGGCAAAAGGCTTTCTAGATATTGTGGGCTACATCGGGCAGGGTTCTGCTACTGCCGTAGCGCACAATCTTGGCGTCGTGCCTGATTTAATGATTATAAAAAGACTTGTCAGCACTGATAATTGGGCCGTGTATTACGGAGACAACACGAGAGCGCTTTATCTCAGCACTACTGCCGCCTCAATATTGAGTAATATGTACTGGAATAACGTAACTCCAACCGAGGCGGTCTTTACCGTAAACAACGAAACTGCGGTGAACGGAAGTAATTCTCCCTACATCGCCTATCTCTTCGCCTCCTGTCCCGGTGTGTCGAAGATCGGAACTTACACTGGAAACGCCGCAGTCAACCAAATCAACTGCGGTTTTGCCGCTGGCGCTCGCTTCGTGATGATCAAGCGCATCGATAGCACCGGAGATTGGTATTACTGGGACAGCACGCGCGGCATCATCGCGGGCAATGATCCGTATCTCTTGATGAATTCGACAGCCGCCGAAGTGACGTCGACGGATTATGTCGACGCATATTCCGCAGGGTTCGAACTGTCTTCGACGGCTCCAGCCGCGCTCAATGCAAGTGGCGGCAGCTTCCTCTACGTCGCCTTCGCTTAAAGACTAGGAGCAGCCATGAAAGTTCGCAGCCGCTCGACCGGGGCCGTGATCACTGATCGCGAATTCCGCAATGCCCACCCCAATACCAGCTTCCCGAAGGTGTTGACGCCGCCGTTACTCGATAACTTCGGTTACGACCCGGTGCATGAGGGGCCGCAACCCTCTGGAGAGGCTTGGCAATATGCAGCACCGGCTGGCGTCGAAAAAGTCGGCAACCACTGGTTTACGAAATGGAAGCTTGAGCCAACCTTCGCGACGCAGGCCGAGCAAGACCTTTACGTGGCGCAGTGGCAGGAAGCCCATGCTGTTTCACCCGTCCCGCGCCTGATCGCGTCCGGGGTTTTCTCGGTCGCAGATGGCATAGTCGAAAGCATTGGTGCCGCCTCCGGTATTGCGATGGTATTCCCACTGGGGGTTGGCATGTATTGGCTGTTCTTCACCGAGGCGCAGCCCGATCTATCCTATGCAGCATATGTAAGCAGTTCATCGGGACAGATAAATGTGACCAGCAGGTCGACGGATTATCTGGAGATAAACGTAAATGATGGAGGCGTTCCCGTTGATCCAGCAGAGTTCTCCATAAACATCGTGAGATCATCTTAAATGAGCGAGGATAAAATGAAGATCGTATGCGAATATCCAGTCGGCACATTGCGCACCGCCACTGCCGTCAACAATGTCGTCATGGTGGCCCAAGCAGTCAGGCAGATGCCCGGCGTCGGCCAGCCCTTCCTTGCCTTCGCCAGCCTCCCGGCCAACGCCATCATGGCGGATTTCGACCATGAAAGCATCTTGGACGAAAACGGCAATCGCCGCTTCGTGGTCAGTTCGGTGGTCGCCGAAAACATCCAGATGATCAACGAGATGCTGGCAAACCCGCCACTCGACGCGATCACGCTGCCTTAATAGAGGACTATGTAAATGGCCAGCCTTTCAACCAATCTGGAGATCATGGAACTCGTCTATGGCGAGAGCGGTGCCTACGGATATACCAATTGGGGCGACCTGACGAATGCGAACCTCGCAATCCTTGAAAGCGCGCTGACCGACCAGTCGTCCATCTCCGTGACCACCGCTGACGTGACGCTCACTGAGGAACAGCATGTATCGCTTTACCTCAATCTCTCAGGCGCTCTGACCGGCGACCGCAGCATTCTTCTCAGGCCTGACCAGAAGGGCTTCTGGTTCATCAAGAATGGCACGACCGGCGACTATACTGTCACCGTCAAGCCCGATGGCGGCAGTGGCATCACCGTGACGCGTGGCTTCACGTCTGTCGTCTATTCCAATGGCACCACCGCCGCCATCGTTGGCAGCGCCGACAATGACCCGCCTGATCCGTTCGAGATCGGGGACTTCTTCGGCAGCGCCCGCACGCTGTCTTCAGACTGGCTTCGTCGCGATGGCTCGCTTTATGACTCCGCAGATTATCCCGACCTCGCCGCTCTCCTTCCCGCGCTTGACGACGGCGTTGAGTGGGACTTGGAGGCTGCCAACACCACAGCGCAAGGATATTCCATCGTAGAGGCAGAAGGTCGACTGACCGCAGCATACGCTAACGGCACTACCGCCAACATCGCGGCTTCCATCGATGGGGGGGCGTGGAATGTCAGGGCTTCCATAACAGGGTTTACCAACCCCCATCTTGCTTATGGGAACGGCATTTTTGTCGCAGTGGATGGCAATGGCAACTATTCGACCTCTCCAGACGGGGACACTTGGGGAGCGGCGACTTCCCTAGACCCGGACGCCGGGTTTGTTGGCCTCGCGTTCGGAGCTAGCTTGTTTGTGGGAGCTGGCCTAAAAGCAGACGGCACGCACGGGGGCATTTGGTCGTCCCCAGACGGGACCACATGGACGGAAAGAACCTCGGGCGTCACCAATATCCTAAACGGAATTGAATTTGTTAACAGCATATTCATTGTTACTGGCCGCAACGGCGTCATTTTGACATCCCCAGACGGAATTACGTGGACTAGCCGGACGAGTGGATCAATTCTCCCGCTAAATTCGGCTGGCTACACCGCAGGCACCTACGTCGTTTGCGGTGCGGGCGGCACGATCCTTACCTCCACCAACCTCACCGGATGGACGTCCCGCACCAGTGGCGTATCGACTGAACTGAGGTCTGTCGTGGGCTCCGCCAACGGCTTCCTTGCGGTCGGCGACAGTGGCGTGGCGATAATTTCCGACGACGGCATCACATGGACACCGACAATAACCGGCCTAAGTATCACGTTGCGCAACGCGATAGTGGACAGTGTAGACGCGGCTAAATTTTATGTCGTAGGCGACCTGACGAGCATCCTCTACGGTGTTCGCACTTTCCCCACGCAGTTCCGCGTGCCCGACGACGATCCCACCTATGGCTGGATCAGGGCGCTCATCTCGTAACGACCAAGGAGCATGAATATGAACCGTGGAGTATTCTTCGCTAACATTCGCGTGTCTCGGCTCTTTGGCGAAACGATCTCGCAGGGCGAGGTCGAAGGCACCGAGGCTATCATCACCGCCTTCGAACAGGCAGGGCTCGCCGACCCGCGCTGGCTGGCCTACATGCTCGCCACGGCTTTTCATGAAACCGCTGGCACCATGCAGCCCGTGCGCGAGACGCTGGCCCCCAGTGACGCGCTTGCTGCGGGCCGACTGGAAAGCGCATGGAAGGCGGGCAAACTGCCATGGGTCAAGACACCCTACTGGCGTAAAGATGCCAATGGTCAATACTGGCTGGGCCGTGGCCTCGTCCAACTGACCCATAAATACAACTATGAGAAGATGTCGGTAGAGACCGGCATCGATCTCGTTGCCAACCCGAACAAGGCGATGGACATGAATGTCGCCACCCAGATCATGATGATCGGTATGGTCAAGGGTGTGTTCACCGGCAAGAAGCTCGCCGACTATATCCATGACGGCGCGACCGATTACGTCAATGCCAGACGGATCATCAATGGCATGGACAAGGCAAGCCTGATCGCAGGTTATGCCTCCAAGTTCGAAGTGGCACTGCGCTCGGGCGGCACGATCTCGCCGAGCTTCCCGCCACCGCACGACATTGCGGCTCCCAAGCCTACCAATCCTCCAGCGGCGGAAACCGAAGCGGCCCCGTCTCTGGTTGATGCCTGCCTGAACTTTGTCTCCGTGCTCCTTGGCCTCTTCAGAAAGTAACCAGCATGTCGAACTATTCGAAGCTCTTCGGCTCGATCATCGGCGGTGTCCTTGGCATCGGCGTATCGAAGCTTGGCCTTCCCGCAGAGATGAACTCGCCCGACATGGTCGCGGCGATCACCATGCTTCTGTCCGCCATCGCCACCTATCTGGCTCCGGCTAACCGTAAGGCCTGATCATGCCGTGGACGCGAGTTGCCCTGCAACCGGGCATCGTCAAAGATGTGACCCGTTACGGAGCGCAAGGAACGTGGGTTGACAGCAACCTCGTGCGCTTCCGTGAAGGGTTCCCTGAAAGATGGAAAGGCTGGGCGCGCTACAAGCCTGATATCGAGCTTGACGGCAAGTGCCGCTCCCTCAACCGTTGGGCATTGCTCAATGGTTATGTCTATCTCTCTGCCGGGACCAACTCGCGCTTCTACGTCATCACCGATACGAATGTGGCGGACGTCACCCCCGTCCGCCGCAGCGCCACTCTCGACAATACCATTGCGACCACATCGGGATCGAACCGCGTGGTCATCACCGACACCAACCATGGTGCCGTTCCGGGAAACTTCATCGAAATCTCCGGGGCGGATGCAGTGGGCGGATTGTCCACTGACCAGTTGAACACCGAGCATACGGTGACGGAATTCATCGACGTCGACAATTATGCCTTCGTGGTCTCCGGAGACCCGGCCACCTCGACGGCAACAGGCGGCGGCGCGGCCATCGAGGTCGACTATCTCTATTTTGCCGGTCCCGAAAACACGACCGATGGCGGCTCATGGGGTTACGAGGGATGGGGTGAGAACCCATGGGGTGGCGCGCTGATCGGCACGACCGGTCCTATGGGCGTCTGGTCTCAGGCCAACTGGGGCGAAGACCTCGTCGCCTGCGCTTATAATGGACCGATCTTCTACTGGGATGCCGACAACCCGGCTGACCGCATGGTCGATATTCGCGATCTTCCCGGCGCTGATGGCAATGCCCCGACCTTCGCACGCTTCATTGCCGTGTCGCATCGAGACAGGCATCTCTTGGCCTTCGGCGTCTCCAACGAGTACGGCGGCTCTGAAGAAGCGCCGATGACCATCCGGTGGTGCTCTCAGGAGAATATCTATAACTGGAACGAAGCTGATCTTGCTGGCACTGCCGGATCGATCCCGCTGTCGCGCGGCTCTGGCTTTATCGCTGTCGTCCAGACCAACCGCGAATTCCTTGTCTGGACGGATGCCGCCCTCTACTCGCTCCAGTTCGTTGGCGCACCGGATGTTTATGTCGCTGAAATCATCGCCGACAGCACCGATATTGCCGGGATAAATGCTGGCCGATCCTTCGGCGGCAACGTGTTCTGGATGGGCCGATCCGGTTTCTATATGTATGATGGTCGCGTGACCAAGATGCCCTGCACCGTCTGGACCTATCTCCTAGACGACATCAACATGAACCAGATCGCCAAGGTCTATTGCTCGACCAATCGTTCGCAGAATGAAGTCATCTGGTTTTACCAGTCCAATGCATCTTCCGATAACGACAAGTATGTCGCCTATGACGTGGCGCAGAACATCTGGACGATTGGCGAACTCGACCGCACGGCATGGATCGACATGGACTTCCAGTACATGCCGCTTGCCACCAATGCCCAAGGCAAGATGCTCTACCATGAGACCGGCAATGACGACGGCAGCCAAGACCCGCCTGTCGCTCTGGATGCCTATGTCGAAAGCGCGCCGTTCGAACTGTCGTCGGAAGGGTCGTTCGACAAGGGCGACCGCTTCATGTTCATCCGCCGTGTCCTGCCTGATGTGACCTTCATGGATTATGACGGCACCAACACGCCGCAAATGACCATGACGCTGAAGATGATGGACAAGCCCGGTGGCGGCTTCAAGACCGATGGCACCGGCCATATCAGCCAGAACACCCTTGTGATCACCGGCCCGGAAGAGTTCACCGACGAACTGCATGTCCGGCTTCGAGGCCGCTCGCTGACGGTGCGGCTGGAGAGCGACAGCCTTGGCTCGCAGTGGCGTGTCGGCATGCCGCGCTTCGATATCCGGACGGACGGCCAGCGATGAAAGACAATCTCCCGATCCCCAACTTCGGCTCTGACGACCCCGCGCTGAACCGGATTGCTGGCCTGATCGAGAAAACCTTCCGCGCTCTGATCTCCAGAGGCAGCGCGGAATTGACGACCATCAACTTGCAAGCGCTGACAGTGGCAACATTGCCGACACGCGCACGCGAGGGCGACGTTTCCTATGCCAGCGATGGCAGGAAAAATGGAGAAGGCGCTGGGGACGGCACAGGCGTGCTCGTCTTTTTCGACGGATCAAACTGGATCGCTTGTGACAGCGGCCAAACGGTGAGTGCTTGACATGAAGAAAACCCTTGAGAAGGCAGCCAAGGCTGGACGTTATGGCGACAACCGCCTGCTCCATGTGTCCGATACGGAGCTTGAAGGTCTGGCATCCCTTCATCCCAAGGGCAAGCTCCCCACCAATCCGGAGACCGGGCTTCCGGAAGCCTTCTTCTTCCTGCCGTTCTTGGCGGGTCTCGGCTCAATCGGCGCTGGTGCAGCCACCGCCGCAGCGGCATTGCCTGCGGCAGCCACCGCAGCAACCACGGCAGCATCGGCAATTCCTGCTGCTGCCACGATAGGGGGCGCGCTCGGGACGGCTGCGCTTCCTGCGGCGCAGGCGGCGACACTTGGCGCGACCACCGCAGCCAGTGCGCTGCCTGCTGCCACCGCTGCAATCCCTGCGGCTGCGACCTCGGCGCTTCCCGCAGCAACGGCGGCACTTCCTTCTGCGACAAGCACGCTCAGCGCAGCAACGCCGACGCTTCTCGGTTCTGGCGGTCTCGACACGCTCGCCGCTACGACCCCGTCGATGCTGGCAAATCCGGCAGCAACAACGGCAACCTCGCTGCCTTCTGTCGCGGCCAACCCGGCAAGCGCGCCTCTGTTCAAGCCTGCCATGGATGCGGCGCTCACCAATGCGGTGACGCCTTCAACCTTGGCCTCGCCTTCGTCTGTTGTCTCTTCGGCACCAGCATCGATTACTCCGGCAGTGACACCGCCCTCGACCATTCCCGGCATCAATGCCACGACACCCGGCGCGACGCTACTGGGTCCGGCACCGGCATCGACCACCTCGGGCATCTTCTCCGGCTCGAATATGTCGACCATGATGCAGGGTCTCGCCCCCTTGGCGGCCATGATGGGTGGATCGGATATGCCGGAGATGGAAGAGCAGGAAGCGCCGAAGCTGAAGAAGACCACCTATCACCGGGGCAAAGTGAGCTTCAAGGGTTCGGGCGGCGACGGCGAGCACGACTACTTCCCCGACGACAAGTACAAGGGCAGCAAGGCGACCAAGCGCAAATTCGCCATGGGCGGACTGGTCAAGGGTTACGCCGAGGGCGGGCTTGCCTCTCTGGACAATTCGTCCGGTGAGATGAGCGACAAGGACCTGATCCAAGCCACCAAGCAGGCCCTGATCGAACAGTCGCCCGATGCCCAGCAGCTTGTGGCGATGTTCCTGTCGACCTTCGGTCATACGGCACTGGCCGACCTGATGAGCGCCATTCACCAATCCGGTGAAGGCCAGCCCGATCCGATGGGGGATGGCATGAGCGACAGCGTTCCTGCCACCGTCACCGGCAAGGACGGGTCTCAGGGCTTGGCATCGCTCTCCGAAGGCGAGTTCGTCATCCCGGCAGATGTGGTCTCCGGTCTCGGCAATGGCTCGACGGAAGCGGGTGCCCGCCAGTTGGATGGCATGATGAGCAAGGTTCGTCAGCACACCTCGAATGGCTCCAAGCAACCCGAAGCAATGAACCCTTCTGATGTGATGCCAGTATGATCATCTCCCTCGTCCCCAACGAAGCGCTCAATGTTTTCTGGCCCATCGCCGAGCCTTTCATCGCCAAGGCTCTGGAGGCGGCACCGGGTTACTACCGGACAGTCGATGTTCTCGACAACATCATCAATGAAAGAGAGACACTTTGGGCGGTTCTTGATGATGACGGAAATGCAATAGCGTGCTTTACTACAATGGTGCAACAGTTCCCTCTATGCAGGCGATTGCTGGTGCATCACGTCGGCGGCGATGGTCTTGATATTTGGCAGGACGATTGCTGGTCAATCCTCAAGAATTACGCACGCGATACGGGATGCTCCGGGATAGACGCTCGGGGTCGGGATGGCTGGCGTGCACGCGCGCGGGAACGCGGCTGTAAGATCGTCAGCATGTATAGCACGGATTTGGAGAACTGATATGGGTGGCGGTAGCGGATCGACCCAGAGCACGGTGACGCAGAGCAATCTGCCTGAATACGCTGAGCCGTATTTCACCAATCTCATGCAGCGTGCGCAGAAGGAAAGCACGAGCAAGTATATCCCGTACAAGAAAGACCGCATCGCCGACATGCGGCCCGAGACCAAGAACGCGCTCGGCATGGCACAGGACTATGCCAAATCAGGCACGGGCATGGGCGGCGTCACGGGCGGTCTCGGCGGCATTGCCCAGCAGTCCGGCAACCTGAGCTACAACCCGTCCAACTATCAGGCCGATCAGACCAATGCCGCGCAACTCGGCTGGGGCACCAATGGTCTCAATCAGGTCTCGACCTCGGACTTCGATGCGACAGCGCGCGACAAGTATATGTCGCCCTATATGGATGCGGTGGTCAACCGGGCGCAGACCAACGCCGTTGATCAGTTCCAGCAGCAGCAGGCAACCCGCAACTTGCAGGCCGCGCGTGCTGGCTCGTTCGGTGGCTCGCGCGCTGCGGTGCAGAATGCCATTGCCCAGAACCAGCTAAGCAACAACCTGACCGACATATTCGTGACCGGCCAGCAGTCGGCCTACGAAAATGCCCAGAGCCAGTTCAACACCGACCGCGAGCGCGCACTGGCGGCGGCGACCCAGAACCAGAACACCGCACTTGGTTTCAATCAGGGCAACCAGCAGCTTGATCTTGAAAGCCAGATTGCCAATCAGGGGGCGAACCTCAACGCCGCCAATCTCAACGAGACCTCGCGCCAGTTCGGTTCGGACTATCGTTTGCGCGGTCTCGATCTGGCGCGCACGGCTTATGTCGATCAGGCCGGAGCCTTGGCGCAGCAAGACGATATGACCCAGCAGCGCATCCAAGCGATGCTCGGCGTCGGCCAGACCCGTGAGGATTACCGGCAGCGCAATCTCGACCAGAGATATGCCGACTTCGTCAACCAGCGTGACAGTGAGCGGCAGAACCTACAGTTCCTGTCCTCGATCCTTCAGGGTGTGCCGATCTCGCCGAACCGGGAAATCGTCACGGGCACCAGCCAGAATAACCTTCTTGGGGCAGTCGGCTCCCTTGGCGGTCTCGCCTCGCTTAACGGATTGGGTCAACAATGATCGCTAACGCTCCCATCCAAATCCTGACAGGATTTTTCTAATGGACCTCTCGCGCGCCTATCAGGAAGTCAAGTCGCTGCCCGATGAAGCTCTCACCCGAGAGCTTGAACAGCCGTCAGGCATGGTGCCGGGCTATCTTGTCATGGCCGAACTCGAAGACCGTAAGGCGCTCAGAGCATCGGCCTCGCAACCGGAAAGCAAGACATCGATGAAAGAAGAGCTTCTTCAGGGGATCGGCTCTGTCCCCGGCTATTCCAGCGGCGGACTGGTCTCGGGAGCCAACCCTTTCTACGCCCAGATGCAGGCGCAGATGAACCCGCAATATGCGGCGAGCCTGATGCAGGAACAGATGACCAAGGCCAACGGCGGTTACTTCCCGCTCAACCCGCCGAACGTCCCCGGTCAGCCGCAGGCTCCGGCAGGGCTTGGGTCTCTCGTGCCCGGCCAGTCGGCTCCGGCGCAGCGTCCCTACGCCAAGGGCGGTCAGGTCGAAAAGCCCGATCAGAAGATGGTCTCTGTTCCGGTGGTGCAGCCCTCGGTGGTTGAGGTCAATGGCAACCGTGTCGCCATGCCCTCGCTCAACAGCGGCCTGATGCGCTCCGACATGCAGGGCTGGCAACTGGCGCGTGGCATGATCGACTGGGAACTGCCGAAGGGCACCTATACGGAAGTGCCTGCCGCCAAGGACAAGGGCACCCCGCTTGGCCCCTTCGAAGAGGAAGGCATGGTCTCGGCTGGCCCGCTGCCGCTCCCCGTTGGTCATGATCCTCGCGAGAAGAGCAAGATATTTGCTCAGGGCATTGCTGGACTGGGACGCCGATGACCGAGATTGAAGCCTATATCCGACAGCAAGCGCTCGCACGCGGGATCAATCCCGACACTGCCGTGGCCGTTGCCCGTTCGGAAGGCGGGCTTTCCAATCCGACCCTGCGTTCCGGCTATCGCAAGAATGGTATTCAGGAACCGTCCTATGGCCCTTACCAGCTTCTGGTCGGCGGCAAGGGCACGGGCTTTCCGGAAGGCATGGGCAATGACTTCGTCAAACGTTATGGCGTCCATCCCTCCGACCCCAACCATTGGAAGCTCGGTGTAGACTTCGCCCTCGACAACGCCGCCAACAAGGGCTGGGGCGCTTGGTATGGTGCCAAGAAGATTGGTGTCGGTCGCTGGGACGGGATCAAGACACCGGGCCGTCCGGTGCCGCAGACCCAGCAGGTGGCTCACAATCCCCAGCAGGTCGCGCAGCCGCAGCAGGTCGCCCAGCAGCAGACCGTGCAGGCGCAGACCGCCGTCAATCAGGGGATCGCTTCTCTGCCCACGGTGCAGGAGGTCGCAACCCCGCAGGCCGTGCCACAGCCCCTGCCCACCACGACAGCACAAGCGCCGACACAAGCGGCCAGCCCTTTCTCTGGCATCTTCAATGCGATGTTGCAGAGCCAGATGCAGGCCCAACAAGCCCATCAGCAGGGTGTCCAGATGGCGGAAGAGCCGATGATGCGTGGCTCGGATCAAAGACCGATTGCCGAGAAGGTGGCCTCCACCTCGACAACCCCGAACGCTTACTATGACGAACTGATGAAGAGGTACGGATAATGGCTGGCCTTATGGACCTTCTCTTCCCCCATAAGATGGGGAACGATCCTCGCGCAGCTTATGCCTATAAGGGCTATGCCAAGCCATCGGCCCCTCCGGCTGACTATCTCACCGACCCGCAATATACCGATATGCCGGTCGAAGATCGCATCACCGCGCTTGACCAGATGCCGCCCAGCATGGGCCAGCTTCAGGCTCGCCGTGCCCAGCTTGAAGCCAATAAAGACTTCTCGATGCAGCGCCCCGACTGGAACACGATGAGCCTTGGCGACAAGGCTGGCATGATCGTATCTGGCAGTGGCGATCAGTTGTGGCAGGCAAAGGACGAAGCCGAACGCCGCGCCATGGAGCAGCAGCAGCAGGCGATCCAAGGATCGGACCCGCGCTCGGCCAACGCTTATGAGCAATATGCGGTCCCGGCACAGCCGCGTGTGATCGATGAACCGATCCCGGTCCCGACGACACCCGCTCAGCCGGTGGTCGATCCGCAGGTGCAGATGATCGAGCAGATCAAGCAGCAGAAGGCGATGCTCGACCAGCTTTATCCGCAGCGTGCTTACGAGAACCCGACGCAAACGCAGGCCGATGCCTATGGGCTGGATGCAAGGAAGCGTGCGGCGCAGATGGCACAGTTGGCATTCTTCGCCGGTGTGACGCAGGCCGCAGGCGGTCAGTGGACGGCAATCGGTCAGGGCCTGATGAATGCCGGTGCCGCCTACGATCAGGGCTTCCAGCGCTACCAGTCCGCACTTCAGGACAGCGCGTCGCGCAGCCAGACGCAGAACGACCAGCGCTATACCGATGAGGTCAACCGCACCAACGCGGCGGTCAACCTCTATCAGTCCTCGCAGGAACTGCGCCTCAAGCAGCAAAAGGAAATGGAAGATCGCTA
>Ga0196971_1000142_pt1 | contig 71115 bp, 47 predicted proteins | sample S1v_1013CmetaG_FD_148660 | JGI IMG/M metagenome (GOLD analysis project Ga0196971, IMG submission 148660) | Soil microbial communities from Anza Borrego desert, Southern California, United States - S1+v_10-13C | ecosystem: Environmental > Terrestrial > Soil > Desert | place: USA: California... | reverse complement strand
TCGCCGCCACGGCCAGCCGAACCAAGAACCCGCTTGCAGGTTCGGAGGCGGGAACACCCGATACCGCGTCCAACGGCACTCCTTGTCTGTCGCAAGTCGATACACGTGCATGCCCGCTGTTACCGTGTAATGACACCCGGGTCCGGGCGGGTTTCGTGCGCGTGTCATCATTTCGTCACACCGGCACGCCACAATGCGTGTTGCAATCCTTGTCATGCCGCTGGAGGTTCACATGAAAGCGATCTGGAATGGAATGGTTATCGCCGAGTCGGACGATATCGTGCTTGTTGAAACGGACTATTTTTTCCCGCTCGCCTCCGTGAAGCCCGAATACCTGCGCCTCAGCCGGACCACGGCTGCCGCCGCTGCAAGCCATTCTGTCATTACCTTCAACCTGCAGGCCGGCAGGCTGAAGTGTTCCGACGCCGTCTGGTACTACGACCATCCCCGGTACGCGCCTGCCGGCGTCTTCGGTCGCGTTGCCTTTCGGAAGGAAGTCCGCTTCGAGGGTTGAACCGTGCTCGACCTCCCGCCACGACGACCGTCTCGCCGAGTCTTCCTCGTCACGGATGTCAGGAGGCCGCATCATCCCGCCTCGACGCTGTCCCGGACCTCTGCCGGCCTGACGCCATGAGGGCCCCGGCTGCCGTTTAGCCGCCGCGCCGGACGGCGGCCACGTCAATTTGCTTGCCTTCAGCGGCTTCCACGGACATCTCGAACCGCCCGCGGCGGAACCTGATTGTCCAGGGCGAGTCCCATGTCACGGTCGATGCTGAGGAAGTGGACGCCGATGCCCTCGCCGCCCATCTCCAGTCCGACGCGGCGCAGACCCCAGTCGCTTGGGCGCATCGCGCGCCTCAAGTGAACCGATGTGAGGAGGTGCGCAGACCGTGCAGAACCGGCAACATCCCGTGAATCTCGCTATCCGCCGCGCGCAGCCCGATGAGCTGGACGCGGTACTGGCGCTTTACCGGGACTGCGGCTATGGCGGCGGCGTTGATCCTGCAGACATCACCCTCCTGGCAAAGGCCGGCGCAGGCATCGTAGGCGCGGCGCGCGTCTGCCTCGAACAAGGCACGCTCGTCCTGCGCGGCGTGCAGGTGCGGGCCGAATACCACCGGCAGGGCATCGGGAAGCGCTTGCTTGCGGCCGCCATCCCGCACCTCGATCGCGCCGTCTGTTACTGCCTGCCATACTCCCACCTGGTCGACTTCTATGCATCCAAGGGATTCCGGGTGGTCGACGCCGGATCCTTGCCGGAATTCCTGCGGGACCGGCTGGACGGCTATATCGCCCAGGGGCAGGACCTGCTTGGTATGCGACGTGATCCGCCGGGAGACGCTGGGCAGGGAAGCACGATTTGACACCAGCACGGATTGCGATACGTATGGACCGTTGCCGCCTGCGGCTCATCGCAGCTGCGGCAGGTCGGCCTCGCGGAAGCGCTTCCAGGTCTTGCGCAGCTTGCGCTCGTTGCCGGACACATGCGCCGCAAGAAAACCGCGCGCATAGGCAGCGCTCGCCGCGGCCTCCGGCTTTTCCGTTTCCAGATGTCGCAGCAGGCGGCCGCCCACCGCAACGTCGTTGCGCCAGCCAAGTTCATCCTGCATGGCCGACAGCGCACCAAGATACTTGCGCAGGCGCTTCGACCGGTACAGGGGCGCGAAAAATTCAACGGCGTAACGGTTTCTCTTTCCCGCAATGCGCAGCCTGTGCAGTTCCTCGGGCGGCGCGTGGCGGATGTTCCTGCCGCGCTTGAGGATGCGCTTGTGTCCCTGCTTGACCGCTTTCCCCGCAAACGCCTTCAGCGGCGCCTCCAGTTGCTTGACATGGTCCGGCGCCGCTGTGCCGCGCCACTGCTTCCCCAGCGTCCAGGCAAACATTCCTATCATGAGCCGTGTGTAACGCGGCGAGCGAAGCGCGGCGCCGGCCTGGTTCCGCTTGCCGCGCATGACCTCGTCCATGGCGGTATGCAGCGCGGGGAACGATGCGTCGCCCACGCCGCCCACGCGGGCCAGCGTCGACGATGACAGCACGTCCCAGTCCCTCGCCTCGCCCAGCGCTTCGCCCAGCCAGCGCAGTTCTTCCTGCAGATCGGCCGGGCACGGCGCGGCTGCCTCGAATAGCTTGAGCGCCGAACGCAAGCGGCGCAGGCCGACCCGCATCTGGTGCAGACTCTCGGAATTGCCGCTTTCCATTACAGCCGCCTCGTTGGCCTGCATCTGCGCCAGGCAGTTCAGCGCGGTCGCCTGCAGGCCGTCTTCGAGGGTCGGCGAAGGCGGCAACACAACGGGCGCGGCTTTCACGGGCGCACGCTCTTCCTGCCTGCAAAGGGCGTAGCCGCGCTGCGCCTTGCTGACATTGCTGAGACGGAGGGGAACGCCATCGAGCAGCCTGAGCGCGATGGCGTACAGCCGGCCCGGCTCTCCCTCCTTCAACTCGAGTTCGATCTCGCTGACCGGCAACTTCCGCTCTTCGCGCTGGACGCTTCCTTCGTCGAGCACGAGCTCGACCAAGCTGTCGCCGTCGCGCAGGTGCCATGTCGTCCGTCGCACCTTCACCCGGAAGACCGGTTGCAGCGTGTCGGCGAGTGATGCCTGCTTGAGAAGCGCCGACAGCGGTGAACCGGCGTCAACCATCGATGCAAGCTGATCCAACGCCGGTACTGCGCCGTCGACCGGCGTTTCCCACTCATCGCGCTGGTGGAGGCCGCCCTTGACGCTGCCGCCAGCCTTCAAGGTCTGGATCCAGCGGCCCCGCGTCTTGCGCACGCGCAGCCCCGCGCCGTGCTCGCGCAGAATGAATTCCGGCGTGTCGAAGTAAATCGCGGTCAGCTCGTCCTCTTCAGGATTTCCATCACCCAGCTCCTCGATGACCGGATGACGGCGCAGCTTGCCGCGGGATGCGGCGTCGATTTCCAGTTTCAGTTCAATCTCCACAATTGCTCCTTGCAGGAAACGGTATAAATCATTCAGATCATGTTTCCTCGACCCGGTTGCAAAATTGCGCAGTCACACCATTTTTCGCACGCAACAGCGCCGCCCCCCTTACGACAAGCCGGGCCTCACGACTCCTTTCACGACGACAGCCAGATGCCATTTTCGAGATGGTTATTGGTTTGCAAGCGCCGTGTTCAAGGGCCGGCATGCAACCCTAAGAAGCCTCGCATACCCGACAAAAATACTTGGCTTTTCCCCTGGTTCTCAGGTATAGTCCGTTCTGCACTTGCATCAAGTCGTAGTTATTGTTGGTCTCTTCCTGTCCTGCTCTGGTTTTCAGAGTCATGTCTGTTTGAATCCCTACGGTTACATTTTCTTGGTCATAGGTGCGCCCTGGGCGTCAAGCCTTATATTTTTCACAAGGAAGTAACATGCAGACTCAAACCGGCACGGTCAAATGGTTCAACGATTCGAAAGGCTTCGGCTTTATTACGCCGGACAACGGCGGTAGCGACTTGTTTGCCCATTTCAGCGACATCCAATCCAATGGCTTCAAGAGCCTTGCGGAGAACCAGCGCGTTTCGTTTGAGCGCGCCGCGGGTCCGAAAGGCGACAAGGCCAGCAATATTCGCCCCCTGTAATCAGGACGGCGGCCGGCGTAGCCGGCCCGCAAACCAATTCACCTCGCCGCGTATCCACGTCCGTGGATATTCGCTGGCAAACAGTGCTACGGGTCGCTTCAGGACGCACCATGCAGATAGCATGGGCTGTTCTTAGCGCCCGGCCATGACCACACCGACCTTCCCACGTCGGCCGACAGGATCTGGGCACCGTGCAAATAGCACGGGTTCGCGTTCCTTGTACAGCGCAGGTATTTCCCTATGCGTTGCGTACGGCCAGCCAACGTGTTCTGGCGGCGGTACCCTGCAGATAGCAGGGGTCGCCGCAAGGTCGGGGAATCTGGTCAAGGACCAACACGGATGGAAGCGACTTCTGCCGTACGCCGACCTGCAGATAGCAGGGCCAGGACTTCCTGCCTGGCGAAGGCTGGCCAGGAAAGTCGCTTTCCTGACCTGTTCCGTCCTTGCATTGTTTGGTGAATGAAAGCTCGCTTTGGCGAGCTTTTTTCGTTTTGAACACAGAAGAACGTTCCTGTTGCGTCACCTGGCCCTTAAGCCGGCGCGCCGCTTTTCTCCTGTTCGGCTGGTGCAAAAGGCCACGGCCGTCTAGCCATCCACGATAACCTGATTCCGTCCCTGGAGCTTGGCTTTGTAAAGGGCCCGGTCAGCACGGCGGAAGGTGGCGTCAGCCGTCTCCTCGGTACGGAATTCTGCAACACCTGCCGATGTAGTCAGGCTCATGCCTGGCAGGTACTGCGCCCAGGGATAGGCAGACACGGCCTGCCTGATACGTGAAACCAGTGTGACCGCCGCCTCTGCCGTCGTGTTCGCCAGCAGGAGTACGAACTCGTCGCCGCCGTACCGTGCCACATAGTCCACGTCGCGTATTTCGTGTCGGATGATATTTGCGAAGCGCCGGATGACGTCATCCCCCGCAGCATGTCCGTGCCGGTCGTTGATGGTCTTGAAGTGATCGATGTCGAATACCACTACGCTAACCGGGGTTCCGAAACGTTTGAAGGAGCGGTATTCCTGCTCAAAGCGCCAGTTCAAATCGCGCCGGTTCCCTACCCCTGTCAATTCGTCGTGCGAAGCCAGTTCGCTCAACTTCTGCATGGCCTGCTCCAGCTGTACCGTGCGTTGTGCAACCTGCTCCTCTAGCTTTGTCCGGTATTGCTCTAGCTCTTGTTCCTGCCGCTTTCGGGCAGTGATGTCACGGACAACTGCAACCAACAGCTCTTCCCCTCCCATTCTGAAGACTGCAAGCGAGCAATCGACATCGAGGATATCGCCATGACGGGTACGGAACTGGGTTTCCATGGAAAACGCATCAACAGTCTGTAGTTTCTCCACCACCAGTGCTCGATGCTCGGGATGCACCCACAGGCCAATGCTCGCCGAACTTCTTCCGACGACCTCTTCTTGTCGGTACCCCGTCATTTTCTCGAACCCGGGATTCACGTCGTGAAATACCCCGGTACGCAGGTTAGAGAAGGTCGAGTAGTCCGGCATCGCATGGAAAACGCGGCGGTATTTTTCAAGCTCAACGCTGTTTTTTTCTTCCTGCACCTTGCTCACTTTCCATCTCGCTTTCTGGCGTGTCTACCTAATCGAGAAGCTCCTACCTTCGGTAGATCATTTCTCAACGCACCAACTGCCCATAGCGGTTGATTATTGTCAGCTCCACGAACTTGCCGCCTACTCGATTGCTGGCCGAGTATCGCAACGGCAAGCCGCCCGGATTGTAGTAATCCATTGAGGCGAGCGCTGCGAGCACCTTCTGCGGCGTCGGGTTCTTCCCTGCGCGCCGAATGCCCTCGACAAGCACTTTGGCCGCGATGAATTCTTCAAGGGAGGTGTAGGTGAATTCCGCCTCGGGCGGCGCGTATTTTTTCATCGCCGCCTGGTACTCCTTGACGACTGGAACGCCTATGGAGTGAGGGCTCGGCATGACTTGAGCGATGCCGATACCTCTTGCATACTCCGGGCCGATCAACCTGACGATTTCCCGCGGGTTTACGACTGAGATGCTGAATAGCTGCGCGACATTGGAAATCTGGCGCACTTCCTTGCTGAAGCTGGCGACTGCCTTGTTCACTCCGATCATGATGACCGCTTCCGGATTGACGGCGCCAATCTTTCTGGCAGCATCGGACGTATCGGCGGAGTTCTTCTCATAGGTTGCCATCACTACCGGTTCGAGCTTGTGCCTTTTCAGGGCCGTAATGACACCGTCACGCGCGGATTCACCGAACGGATCGTTCTGGTACATGATCCCGATCCGCTTTATTGACAGCGTGACCAACTGATCGACCATGGCTTCGGCCTCATCCCAGTAACTGGCCCGAATATGGAAGATGTTGCGGTTATCGGACCCGCGCAGACCTGGCGCGCCCGTATACGGCCCGATCAGGGCGATGCCGGCTTCTTCGAGCACCTTTTGCTTCATCAGCTCGCCGATATTGCCGGTACCTGCAAAGCCGATCAGCGCAACAGGTCGGTCGTTCTCGATCATTTCCCGGGTTTGCCTGACAGTCTCGGCAACCGTGTACCCATCGTCCCTGACTACATGGCGGATCTTCGCTCCGTTGATACCGCCTTCTGCATTCACGGAGGCGAAGTAAACTTTCGCCCCAAGCACCATTTCGTTGCCGGTACTGGCCAGGACTCCAGACAGCGGCGCCACCTGGCCAATGACAATTTCTTGCGCATGGGACCGACCGCCGACGTTGAGGCCAATGAACACGACGAGGAAGGCAACACATCGGCACCACAAGCTAATGCAGTTCATTTTGTCTCCTCCAGTTCTTTTTCGTGGAATAACTGTCTGCTCTGCCGTCGTTACTTGTAAAAGCCGCAAGCCAACACCAGGTCCCCGGCCTTCTCGAAGTAGGCGGACTTGAGCAGCATTTCTTTCGTAACCGGGTGTGCCCACTTGTAGTCAACCCAGCCAGAACCTTTTGCGTTGGCCTGGTCGACGATTTGTTTCACGAACAGTTTGCCGTCCGCATCCTTGAAATTGGCGCCGTCCACGCCGACCAGCCTTGGATTTGCGCCATGCGCGAGCACCTTGGCGTTATCCGCATAAACGCTGAGGTACAAGTCCCGATCAATGAAGCAGCTTCGGCCTAGCTTGTTTACCTCTGCAACGAGGTTGTTACGGCCGTGCGACTTCACGTAATCGACCGCGCGCCGCACCATTCCGACCGCTTCGTCCGCGTTGCCGAATTCCCTGGCCCCGAGGTTGAAACCGGCAACCGCGTGCGTCAATGCGACGGCCTGTTCGTGCAGATGTGCCGTGGCCCGCGCTGCGTCTTCCACGAGCGCGGCGTTCTGCTGGGTCGTCGCGTCGACCTGCGTAATCGAACGATTGATCTCCTCGATGCCTGTGCTTTGTTCCTGGCTTGCCAACGCAATGTCATTCATGATCGCGGTAGCCCGTTCAACGGCGCTGATGATCTCGGCCATCGTTGCGCCGGCGTGGTCCACCAGGCCGCTGCCCGTCTCGACGCGTTCAACCGAATCGCTTATGAGTTGTTTGATTTCCTTCGCCGCGGCTGCGGACCGCTGCGCAAGGGTGCGCACCTCGGACGCGACGACGGCAAAGCCGCGCCCCTGCTCGCCTGCGCGAGCCGCTTCCACAGCTGCATTCAGAGCGAGAATGTTAGTCTGGAACGCTATGCCGTCGATCACGCCAATGATGTCGACGATCTTGCGGGAGCTTTCGCGTATCGCCCCCATCGTGCGCACCACGTCTTTCACCACCTGCCCACCTCTAATGGCGGTTTGCGACGCTGACGCTACCAGCCTGTTCGCTTCTTCGGCATTGGACGCGTTTTGCTTGACTGTCGACGTCAGCTCTTCCATCGTCGATGCGGTCTCTTCGAGCGAGCTGGCCTGGCTTTCGGTACGGGACGACAGCGCCGCATTGTCGTTGGTGAGCGTCGCCGACATGGTTGCTACGACTGTCGTGCCCGTGCGTACACCGGTAACGACAGAAAACATGCGCTCGCCGATCAGGTGCAAGGCGTCGTGAAGCAAGCCGAACTCGCCTGCGACTTCAACAGCTACCGGCTGCGCCAGGTCTCCGCCGGCAAGACGTCGTGCAAGCGCGACTGCTTGATTCATCCTTTGTGAGATGTGGCGAACAGTCCAGATGCTGGCAGAAAAGCCGAGAACCAGGCCGGCGAGTCCGATCGTTGTGACCCAGCTCGGCGGTGCCGCCGCCCAGTCAAGTATGAGAACTGATGCCAGTGCCAGCAGCAAGATACCAAAAGAAATGTAAAGCCTGGCTCGAACTGTAATGTGATGGATGTGCATATGACCTTCTTCATGTAAGGTTCTTTTAAATGCGCACACTTGTTCTTGTTTTGAGGCGCCTCCTCGTCACTCTCCGGATCTACCTGCCGTAATTTGCAGGCAGGCGGATCAATAATTTATTGCACGTGAGAAATTTTTGCCAGTAGTGGTCTTGAGGGGGAGCCGGATGCTGGCCCCCTAAACAGGCTGCGCTAGAGCGGCAAGAGGTACCGCAAATCCTTATGGAATGGGGCTCGCGGCCTACGGAAGGAGTAGAAGTTGGAACTGCCTGTCAAAAACTGAATACAACCTCTAATAACGAGATATCCCATGGATATGGGATAAGCGTTCATCGGTTAAACGGCGCAAATGTATGCTGGCGAACGAGGCCGGCCGCCTTGCACCTGACTCCTGCCCCCCGTTTCGAACAGTGAATCAACGAGAACGACCCGAAGCCGTCAAATCGGATTTTCTGAAGCGGACGTTCTCAGCGCACCAGATGACCCGTGTGTGGCCCGCCAGCGCCGGTCGCAATGTTAAAAATTATGCTTTTCATTATCCGGCTCCCGGCAGCACTAAACACGCAGCCCTTCATGTGCAGGGATGAAGGCATAGGCCGAACACCCCCGGACGGCCTGCCTCACGCACACTTGCCTGAAACGGATATAGCGATCAAGCCTTAGGAGCAGAAGCTGCTTACGGCCGTTCTAACGCTTACTCCATGCATCGTGAAGCGTCGCGGCTGACCCGCATTCTGGCATTCCAGAAAGGCGGGGTATCGTCCGAGGGGTCACACCGGTCAGGCGGCCGCTGCTTTAGCCCGCGCCATATGCACTTTTTCGTAGCTGTCGATCAGGCGGCGGTGCCTGTCGAGCCCCTCCAGTTTCATGCTGGTTGGCGTCAGGCCAAAGAAGCGTACGCTGCCGTCCACCGAGCCCAGCACCGCGTCCATCCTTGGATTTCCAAACATGCGGCGGAAATTGACCACGTAATCGTCCAGTTCAAGGTCGTCGTCGAGCAGCACCTCCAGCACCACGTTCAAGGCCTGATAAAACAGTCCGCGCTCGACGGTGTTGTCGTTGTACTGCAAGAAGACGCCCACCAGCTCGTGCGCCTCCTCCAATTGCTGCAAGGCGAGATGGATGAGCAGCTTCAACTCGAGAACCGTCAGCTGGCCCCAGACGGTATTCTCGTCAAATTCGATCCCGATCAAGGTGGCGATGTCGGAGTATTCATCGAGCTCATTGTTGTTCAAGCGCTCAAGCAGCGCTTCCAGGCTCGCGTCGTCCAGGCGATGCAAGTTCAGGATATCTGCGCGGAACAACAGCGCCTTGTTGGTGTTATCCCAGATCAGATCTTCTACAGGATAAACTTCCGAATAGCCGGGCACCAAAATCCGGCAAGCAACGGCGCCGAGCTGGTCATACACCGCCATGTACACCTCTTTGCCCATGTCTTCAAGAATGCCGAGCAAGGTCGCGGCTTCCTCGGCATTGGACTTCTCGCCGTGGCCGGAAAAATCCCACTCGACAAAATCGAAATTCGCTTTCGCGCTGAAAAAGCGCCACGACACCACGCCGCTGGAATCAATGAAGTGTTCAACAAAGTTGTTCGGCTCGGTGACGGCGTTACTGACAAAGGTGGGCTGAGGTAGATCGTTCAGGCCTTCGAAACTGCGACCCTGCAGCAATTCTGTCAGACTCCGTTCCAGCGCCACCTCGAAGCTCGGATGGGCGCCGAACGAAGCAAAGACACCGCCGGTCCGCGGGTTCATCAAGGTGACGCACATCACCGGGTAGACGCCGCCAAGGGACGCATCCTTCACCAGCACCGGAAAGCCTTGCTCTTCCAACCCCTGAATGCCAGCCAGAATGCGCGGGTATTTCGCCAGCACGTCGTGCGGCACATCAGGCAGTGCCATTTCGCCTTCCAGGATTTCGCGCTTTACCGCGCGCTCGAAAATTTCGGACAGGCATTGCACTTGCGCTTCGGCCAGCGTATTACCGGCACTCATGCCATTGCTGACGTAGAGGTTTTCAACCAGGTTGGACGGGAAATACACCACCTTACCGTCCGACTGCCGCACAAACGGCAGCGAACAGATTCCGCGCTGCACATTTCCCGAGTTGGTGTCGTACAGGTGCGAGCCACGCAACTCACCATCCGGATCGTAAATGCTCAAGCAGTATTCATCGAGAATTTCAGCCGGCAGCGTATCTTTCGGGCCAGGCTTGAACCAGCGTTCGTTCGGGTAATGTACAAACGCGGCATTGGCGATGTCTTCGCCCCAGAAAGTGCCGCCATAGAAATGGTTGCAATTCAGGCGCTCGATAAACTCTCCCAATGCCGACGCCAATGCGCTTTCCTTGGTCGCTCCCTTGCCATTGGTAAAACACATCGGCGAGTGCGCGTCGCGGATATGCAGGGACCACACATTGGGAACGATATTGCGCCACGAAGCGATTTCAATCTTCATGCCCAGGCCCGCCAAAACGCCCGACATATTGGCGATGGTCTGCTCCAATGGCAGATCCTTGCCCGGAATATAGGTACTGCCGTCAGGAGCCGGTTTCAGCGTCAGCAACGACTGGGCATCGGCATCCAGGTTCTCTACCTCTTCAATCACGAACTCCGGTCCGGTTTGCACCACCTTTTTCACGGAACAACGCTCGATGGAGCGCAAGATGCCCTGACGGTCGTGCGCAGAGATATCCGGCGGCAGCTCGACCTGAATCTTGAAAATCTGCTTGTAACGGTTTTCCGGATCAACAATATTATTCTGCGACAGGCGGATATTCTCGGTCGGAATGTTGCGAGTTACGCAGTACAACTTAACAAAGTAAGCCGCGCACAAGGCCGACGAGGCCAGAAAGTAATCGAAGGGACCGGGCGCCGAGCCGTCGCCCTTGTAGCGGATAGGCTGGTCGGCCACGACCGTGAAATCATCAAACTTGGCTTCAAGACGAAGCTTATCGAGAAAATTGACCTTAATTTCCATGGGAGATTTCCGAATATGGTGCGCAAAATGATGTAGCCGTTATTATCCGCGAAGTGGGCGTTCCGAAGAGAAAAGGCGAGCAAATCATCGACTTTTTACTGTAGGCGCATGGCCGCTGCTGGCCGTTCCGGGCCAACGCATTCACTGTCGCCTTCGGCGGCTTTCGCCGCGTTCGAGCCGTTGGCGGGCAGACCTCACATAGTCTGCCCGACTATTGCTGACGGCCAGTTTTTCCCGAAGCGGGCCGGGATACCAGAAGCCTCCCCATCCCCTCTGCCTTCCTCCTGCTCTTGGTCTCTTCCGCTGCGCACGATTGGAACGCGCAGTCCCACTAACCTCCCCTTCGTTGGCATTCGAGAAAAGTCAATCTCACGCCGTTCTTTTAATATTTAAATAACACTTACCCCTGTGTTCTCTCAAAGAGGAACCGAATGGAAACATGGTTAAGAAATGCGTTGTTTGTTCTTGTCTGTTTCCTGCTGAATGCATGTGGCGGGAGTGATTCGGCGTCGAATTCGTCTGCGGCAACCAGGGTCGCGCCTGTGGCTGTGCTAGGCGACCGCGTCGAGTTCTCCGGCGTTCGTTCCAACTACACTGTCGCCACAAGTGCAACCGGGCATACCGTTGTCGACAGTACGGGAGCAGATGGCACTACCAGCATCCCAACCAATATCCGTTACCTGCAATTTAAAGACGTGACGGTCAACCTTTTCATTGCACCGACGGCACAAGCCGTCCCGGCAAACTCACTGAAACGTCTCATCGAGCTTTACATCGCTTTCTTTAATCGAGTGCCTGAAGCCGATGGACTCGCGTACTGGATAGAGCGGTATCGCGCGGGGGACAGCGTGGAACAGATCGCCGAATCATTCTACAGCGCTGCCATTCTTTACCCGGGCATAACAGGCTATGTTGATGGCATGTCTGCCAATGACTTTGTCAAAGTCATTTATCGCAATGTTCTCGGCAGAACAGGGAGCACGGCGCCGCCGGAGGAAGACGTCCGGTACTGGGCTGAGCAGATCACATCAGGCGCAACGACGCGCGGCAAGCTCGTTCAAACAATGCTGAACTCTGCCCATACCTTTACGGGTCATTCCGTCTGGGGATGGGTGCCCGCCCTGTTAAATAACAAGTACACGGTCGGCCATTACTTTGCAGTTCAGCATGGCTTAAGTTTCAACAGTAATGAGAGCTCGATCCGCCGCACAATGGATATTGCATCAGCCGTAACACCTCAGGGCATAGATGCTGCCATTGCACAAATTCCGATTTCCCCAGGCACGCCTCCCGTCGATCCTGGAACACCCCCGCCGCAGCCGCCCGCGGACCCGCCTCCGCCCTCTCAAGGGACAGACAATCCGCCCAATCCTCCGACGTCGCCATCCGTCTTTTCAGCACGCCTGGTCGCGGCGCCGACTGAGGGGGCGCAGATCACGGCGACGACACACGTTGAAGTCGAGGGCACCGGACTCGAGAACGTCGAACTTGTTCCTGCCAATGGTTACACCCCGATTTACGGCGTGTTTCGCATCAATGAGTCGAAAACCCGGGCATCGCTTGAGCTCGACCCGAATGCCTTGCCCGCAGGCGCACTTACCGTGCGCATCGTTGCGTGGAATGTCAAGGCTCGCAGTAGCGGCGGAACGGAAATCGTTGTCATGCCCAGCAGGGCCTGGATTATCCAACGCAGCCAGCCCGCACCTTCCTTCATTGCAGAGGTGACGCAAGCGCCAGCATCGGGAACGACGCTTTCCGGCATTGTTACGCTTGAGGTGCGGGGAAGCGGCATGCAAAACGTGGAGCTGCTTCCACCAAACAGCTACAGCCCGCGTCTTGGCGTCTTTAGCGTCTTCAGCAACGGAACGATTGCTCGTTTGGACTTCGACACCCGTCTGGTGCCAAACGGCTTGCTCCGCGCGCGTATCAGCGCATTCGATGCACAACCAGGCACTGCGGGAGCACGGGAGGCCGTGGCGATGGCATCTCGTGACTGGATCTTGAGAAATCTCCCCGCTCCTACCGGCAGCGCCGAGGGGCGAGCGTCACGCTGCCTGTCATCCGGTCTGCCCCATACCCGGCTTAGCGATACATGGCCGGTAGTCTGCATCCAAAACTTATCCATGCCATACGAGCAATGCAAGGACGACACAGGAAGAGCAGGTTTTGGAATGTTGTATGGAAACCCCGAAGACGGGCTGCCTGTCCTTCGCAGTGGAAGTGTCGTGTCAAAGCTTTACTGTTCACCCGGTGCACTCGACGGTCGAGTGAATCCGGGTTGTGCCTGCTTTCCATGATTCGCCTATCGCGCAAAACTAAGAAAGCGCCTGCGAAATCGTTTGGTAATGGCTGATTTCTCCCGAAGCGAAAGTCGGCAGTGAGAACCAGCGAGACCGCGCGAAAACGCGTCAGCGGTTCTTATGGGCACGCGTTCTCCCGGAACGTGTGCTGCCGACCAATTGCCGAATATTCATGGCAATTGCTGTTGCTGCATTCTTTGCTTCTGGTCCGGCTTTTGCTTTTTCCACATCCAGCGATTGGGCGCTTTCTTTCAAAATGTTCTGGAGGCGAAATTCATGGGACTCATCTGGACTATTATCATCGGGTTCATTGTCGGTTTGATTGCTCGTGCCCTCACTCCCGGCAAGGATCCGGGCGGGTTCATCGTCACTACTCTGATAGGCATCGCCGGGTCACTGCTCGCGACCTTTCTTGGACGCTCGCTCGGCTGGTATCAGGTTGGGCAGTCCGCCGGTTTCTTTGCAGCGCTTGTCGGCGCCATCATCCTGCTCGTCCTGTTCAGGATAGTCCGGCGAAAAACGTACTGATCATTTGCCCGGGTTTCTTCTTCACCGAAAACCGGCTGCGAGTGCGGTTCGTCCATAGGGCTTAGCGCCCCGGCGACTGCGCCGCGCACTACAACATGAGTGCGAGCGGTGCTTGTCTGCGAGAGGCTCGGAGGCGCCTGAAGCGGCGGCGACTCATGTCGGGCCAAGACCCGGAGCAACCGTCAATGCCCTGGCTGGAACGAAGCGGCACCCGGTTCAGGGATCCGCTTTGCTCTGTCCAGACATCAGGATACGTGGAAGTGGGTTGGATCGAGTTCCAGCAGCACGGCGGTAACGGCGATGTCGCTAACAACGCAGAACGGTAGCGGAGACAGGGACGCCGGCGTTGCCTGGCTTGCTTTCTCGCGCCTGATTCCGGCGGGGTGAGCAGTAGCGTGCGTCGGGTCAAGCTCGTACAGGTAGGAAAAGTGGCCCTCGACAGCGGGCCAGGCAAACAGCATGTCGGAAAAGTCTTCTTCGTAGTACGACATTTCATTCTTTCAGAAAGGTTCACGCATCCACTTGGATGTCATCACGGGTGTCATGCGGCCCTATAACCCAGTCGCACCACCCCTACTCCTTTGAACCTTCTTTCGAGCAACAGTTCCGTTGGGAAAAACCATTGGTAACACTGAGTCGCAGTGTGCAGAAAAACGTTTCGAGGAAATTGGCCGGTAGCAGCCGCTGACCGAACCCCTCTGCGATGCCGGCCAGCAGGCCGAATGGCGGTGATGCAAGGCCGTGTCGACTGGCGAGCCTATTTGCCGATGCCGCGCGTTGAGGCAGCTAAAGCGTCCGTTTTGGTACAGGATGCAAAAACGCCAAGAGCAATGGGTTTTCCGAAGGCGCGGTGTACCGCTGCCAATCAGCGATGAACGCCGCCGGCGTTGACGCCTTATTACTTCATTCATACGAAAAAACCGTCTTTGGCCGAGCTCTTGATTTGCCCTCTCCGATTCAGGCTTTTACCCGCAGCGAGCCATTCAGAAAACTGGCGAGCAATTCATTGGTCTGCTTCACCAGCGACGGCAGCATGTCGAACATCTCATTCAGACCGCGTTGCACTGGCTCGGCTGCATTCCTGTAAGCCGGGTGGTTGGCGGCCAGACCTCGGAAGAGATCGCTGATGGATCCGGCATCGGCCAGTCCAGCCGCTCGGGCGTCGGCATCTTCGGTCAACGCCGCCAGGCGATCAACATTGCCAGCCAATGCCTGGAGCGCCCCCTGATAATAAGCTGGCAGCGCGGTGGGGGCGCTTTGATACAGCCCCGGGCGGCCAAGCTCCCGGACGTCCAGGGCGTTCATAAACATTTTGCTGCCGGAAGATATGCTGCTGGTGAGGTCATAGGCATACCGGTGCACGCCGGCCCCATCCTTCTGCTGATAGCCCTGCTGGAGCTCGGAGCTCAGGCGCTGCGTTTTGGCCGCCAGATCGGTTTCATAACTGAAGGACAGGCTGCTAAACGCATGCTGCGCATCGCCGCCATGAAAATCGCGGTCCTGGCTGACGTTCAAGGCGAAGCTTGCCAGCTCGCCGGCATCGAAAAAGCCCAGATCATCCATGACTACCAGCCGTCCGAAACCGACCGTGTCCTCAAAGAAGGAATCGGCGATATCAATCATCTTGGTAACCAGCTTGTCCAGCGCGGCCCGCTCGGCGTCGGACAGATTGCCCTCCACTTGATAAGCGGCTGTGACGGACTGGCTTTCTTGCGGACCATGGCTGCGGGCCTCGTCGAAATGCAGCGTAACGGTATCGCCGTCACGCGTTCTCACCGCCAATGAAAATGTGCCGGAATAGTCAGGGCGCCCGTTTGCCTGCACGCCATTGCTTTGTTCGGTAGCAAATTTCGCATTTCCGGCGCCGGAGAGGCCGCGCACCCAGCCGCTCAGGCCTTGCATGAGTGGCTGAAACAGGCTCGCCACAGGTGAAGAGGTCTCTTCCACTGCAACCGGCACAAGTGTCTGCACAGGTGCGTGCTGCGCGGGCAATTGCTGTGCTGTCTCTGTGTCGGCGCGCCGCGCAGACGCTGGCCTTGGCTGCCATCCCTGTCCGGCAATTGTCGGCTCGATTTTGATATTCATGCGGTTTTCCCCTGACCTTCCGTCCATATCGGTGAAGATCCGGAAAACTTGACGCCGTCGCAACTGCGTTGGCAGTATTCCAAGCCGTTCCCCGTTCGGTTTTCCGAACACCCATTCGGCGCGATATCCGGATGGACGAACAGCTTGCATTTGCAGCGAATATTTTCTTTCGAGAAAACAAGGAATTAGGAACAAAGTCTATCTGGCATGCCACGTGCGATGTATTGCGCTAGCGATAGCTAATTAGCGCGCCCGGTCCGGGCGCTCCTCCACCCCGCATTCCAAGGAAACGTGCATGAAAATGAATCGCCTGACTAGCTGGATTGGCATCGCCATGGTCCTCGGCATCATCGTCGGCTATGCGTGCAACACAATGGCTCCCAGCCCGGCCGCCGCGAAGGAAATTGCCGGCTATTTCGGCATCTTGACCGACATCTTCCTGCGAATGATCAAAATGATCATTGCCCCGCTTATCTTCGCTACGCTGGTTGCCGGACTGGCGAACATGGGCGACTCGAAGGCGGTCGGCCGCATCGGTGCGAAGGCCATGGGCTGGTTCGTTGCCGCGTCGTTCACCTCACTGCTCATCGGCCTGCTTCTCGCCAATCTGCTGCAACCCGGTACCGCACTCAACGTGCCGCTGCCCGAGTCCGCCGCCGGCCTCAATCTGAAGACCGGTGCATTGAACCTCAAGGACTTCATTACCCACGTCTTCCCCAAGAGCATCGTCGAAGCCATGGCGGCCAACGAGGTTCTGCAGATTCTGGTCTTCGCCGTGTTCTTCGGCCTCGCGCTGGGCCACCTGCATAACCAGGCTGCCCGATCGCTGGTGAACACCATGGACGAGATCGTGCATGTCATGCTCAAGGTGACTGATTATGTGATGCGCTTTGCGCCGGTCGGCGTCTTCGGCGCCGTCGCCGGCGCGATCACGACGCAGGGCCTGGGCATGCTGCTCGTGTTCGGCAAGTTCATGCTCAGCTTCTACATCGCGTTGGCCGTGCTGTGGACCGTGCTGATCGCCGCCGGCTACGCCGTGCTCGGCAAGGACGTTTTCCGCCTGCTCAAGCTGGTGCGTGGCCCGATGCTGGTCGGTTTCTCGACGGCGAGCAGCGAGTCGGTGTATCCCAAGCTGATGGAACAGCTGGAGAAGTTCGGCATCAAGAACCGCGTCACCGGCTTCGTACTGCCGCTCGGCTACTCCTTCAACCTCGACGGGTCGATGATGTACACCACCTTCCTCGCCCTGTTCATCGCACAGGCCTACGACATTCCGATGAGCCTGACCGCCCAGATCACCATGCTGCTGGTGCTGATGGTTTCGTCAAAGGGTATCGCCGGCGTGCCGCGCGCTTCGCTGGTCGTTGTCGCGGCCGTGCTGCCGATGTTTAACCTGCCGGAAGCGGGCCTGCTGCTCATCCTCGGCATCGACCACTTCCTTGACATGGGGCGCACCGTCACCAACGTGCTCGGCAACGCGATTGCCACCGCCGTCGTCGCCAAATGGGAGAATGCCATCGAGCCGGCCGACGCGGCCGCCCCGGGGGAAGCCCTGCCGGCGACCAAGGAAAATCTGCTCGCGCAAGCGGCTTGAGCAGCACCCTCTTTGACGCATCTCCGGGCGACCAACGCGTTGCCTGGCCCTGCCCGGCGCACTGCGCCGGGCATTTTTCCTTCCTGCCATGATCAAGCGCGCCATTCCCGCTCCGCCAGACACGGCCCTGCGCCGTAGCGGACCGGTCCGGTCATGGTGCTAAGCGACCTGATGCTCAGGTCCGGCGCTGTTTTTTTCACAAGACCTTATTCGGCCTGGTGATCGTCCTGATCGCCAAGCAACTTGCCGAGCCGGGCGCAATAATATAGGGTATCCCGGTTTTACCGCCATCCAATGCCGCGACTTCGTTCCCTACAACTGCTCCTCTTCTGCCTGCTGCTGGTCGCACTGAGCGGTCTTTTTGCGTACCGGGTCGCGCAGAGCGTGAGCATAGCCAACTTGCAGACAACCGGCCTGCACCGGCTTGAACTCTACGCTAACAGCCTGGAACGCGAGATCGGCAAGTACGCCTTCCTGCCCGGCACACTGAGCCTGGAGCCGGCAGTCCTCGACCTGCTTGCCGGCACGGGGGGCGACGGCGCCACTGCCCGTGTCAACAACTATCTCGAAAAGCTCAACGAACGGGCGGGCACGCTGGCGATCTACGTCATGGACATCCGCGGCCGGGTGCTTGCCACCAGCAACTGGCGGCGGCCGGACAGCTTCCTCGGCGAAGACCTGTCCTTCCGCCCCTACTTCCGCGACGCGCTGGCAAGCGGCAACGGCCGTTTCTTTGGCATTGGCACCACGCGCAGCGAGCCCGGCTACTATCTCGCCTCGGTGCTGACCGGCGACGAGGGCACGCTCGGCGTCGCCGTCACCAAGGTGAGCCTCGAACAGCTGGAAAAATCGTGGGCGACGGTGGAGGCCCCCGTACTGGTCGCCGACGAGAACGGCGTCGTCATCCTGTCCTCGGTCGCCAGCTGGAAATTCACTACCCTGAGACCGCTCGACCAAAGCACCCACGCCGCCTTCGACTTCACTCAGCAGTACAACCGGCGCGCACTGCAGCCGCTGGGGATCGGTCCGATGGCCGAGATCGACCAGGGCGTGCGCCTGGTGCGCATCGCCGCCGGCGCACCGGAAACCGTGGCGGTGTATCCGGTCGCCGGGCGTTTCCTTGAACAGTCACGCAGCCTGCCTGGAACGGCGTGGACCCTGACCGTACTGTCCCACCTCGAACAGGTCGACGATTTCGCCCAGAGCCGTGCCGCGCTGGCCGCCATCGGCGCCGCTTGCCTGTGCCTGCTCGGCATCACTCTCAACGAGCGGCGCCGCCATCTGCGCGACCGGCTGGCCGCGCGTGAAGCCCTGCAGCGGGCGTACGACGAGCTCGAGCGAAAGGTCGTGGAACGCACCGCCGACCTTTCGGCCGCGAACCGGCAATTGCAGGACGAGATCGGCGAGCGCATCCGCGCCGAACGCACCCTGCATGCTGCCCAGGACGAGCTGGTGCAAGCCGGCAAGCTGGCCGTCATCGGACAGTTGTCGACGGGTATCGCGCATGAACTGAACCAGCCGCTGGCCGCCCTGCGCACTCTCTCGGCCAACGCCGACCGCTTCCTGGAGCGCGGCGATGTCGACACCACGCGCACCAATCTCGCCCGCATCGCCAGCCTGGTCGACCGCATGGGCAGCATCACCGGACAGTTGCGCAACTTCGCCCGAAAATCCAGCGGTCCGTCGGCACCGGTCGCCCTCTGTCATGCCCTCGACAATGCGCTGGCCCTGCTTGAAGCCCGCATCCGCCGTGCCGGTGCGGTCGTGGAACGCAGCTGTCCGGCCGACGAACCGGTCGCCCTGTGCGATGCCAACCGGCTGGAGCAGGTGCTGATCAACCTGATCGGCAATGCCCTCGATGCGATGGCCGGGCAGTCCCGGCCTCAGCTCGAGCTGGCCTGGGAGCGTGACGGCGACGTGGTTCGCCTGCATGTCCGCGATCATGGCCCCGGCCTGAGCGAAGAGGCGCAATCCCGCCTCTTCGAACCTTTCTACACCACCAAGCCTGCCGGCGAAGGATTGGGCCTCGGGCTGGCCATTTCCGCCGGCATCGTCCGTGACTTCGGCGGCAGCCTGCACGGCGCCAATCATCCAGGCGGCGGCGCCGTCTTCACCCTCGAACTCCCGCTCGCTCCACGCCATGAATGAGAACCTGAAGATACTGATCATCGAAGACGACCCCGATGTGGCGCTCGGATGCGAACAGGCATTGCAGCTTGACGGCCTCGCCGCTGAATGCGCGACCAGCGCCGAACAGGGGCGGCGCCGCCTGAGCGCCGACTTTCCCGGCATCGTGATCAGCGACATCCGCCTGCCCGGGCAGGATGGCCTGAGCCTGCAGCGCTCCCTGCATGCGCTTGACCCGGAACTGCCGGTCGTGCTGATCACCGGGCACGGGGATGTGTCGATGGCCGTGCAGGCGATGAAGGACGGCGCCTATGATTTCCTGCAGAAGCCTTTTGCGCCGGAGCAACTGGTCGAGGTCGCCCGCCGGGCGCTGGAGAAGCGGCGGCTGGTCCTCGAAGTGCGCGCCTTGCGCCGTCAGCTCGACCGGCGCGACCTGCTCGAAGCCCGCCTGATCGGCAATTCACTCGGCATGGTGCGCGTGCGCAGCCTGATCGAAGCGCTGGCGAGCAGCGCTGCCGACGTTCTGGTGCAGGGCGAGACCGGCACCGGCAAGGAACTCGTCGCCCGCTGCCTGCACGACGCGAGCCCGCGCCGCAAGGGCAACTTCGTCGCCATCAACTGCGGCGGCCTGCCGGAAAACCTGTTCGACAGCGAAATCTTCGGCCATGAGGCCGGCGCTTACACCGGCGCCGCCAAGAGGCGCATCGGCAAGATAGAGCATGCCAACGGCGGCACGCTCTTCCTCGATGAAATCGAAACCATGCCGGTGTCGATGCAAATCAAGCTGCTGCGCGTGCTGCAGGAAAGAACGCTGGAACGGCTCGGTTCGAATACATCGATTCCTGTCGACTGTCGCGTGATTGCCGCGACCAAGGAGGACTTGCCGGCGCTGTCCGGACAAGGCCGCTTCCGCGCCGACCTCTATTACCGCCTGTCGGTCGCCACCCTGCCGCTGCCGCCGCTGCGCGAGCGGCGCGAGGACATTCCGCTGCTGTTCGAACACTTCCTGCTGCAGGCGGCCGCCCGGCACGCCCGCCCGGTGCCGCCCACCACGCCCGGCCGCATCCAGCAGCTGGTCGGCCATGGGTGGCCGGGCAACGTGCGCGAGCTGCGCAACGTCGCCGACCGTTGCGTGCTTGGCATCGAGGCCGGCTCGCCGCCTTTCGGACAGGTGAATGCCGATACCCCTCGCCCGCTGAATGAGACGGTAGAAGCCTTCGAGCGTGCCCTGATCGCCGACGCTTTGCGCCGGCACGGCTCCCTTGCCCGCACCGCCGAGGCGCTGTCCATTGCCAAGACGACACTGCACGACAAGATCCGCAAGTACGGCCTTGGGGATGGCGTGTAGAACATCTCCTGGCGCTCCGGCCGGATGGCACACTCCCCTTGCATACGCTTATGGCCTGGATCCATGAATGCGGATTGCTGACTCACTCCAGCTTCCAATCCAGTTCTTCGGCGCGGACGTCCCGGCTCCAGCCGTGACACGCTTCCTGATTTCCGGGGAATGTTTCGAATCGTGATGCCTTCGCGTTCCCCCGAGGATTGCCGGGCCGCGGCCCGGCTCTGGCCGCGGCATTTTCCCGCCAAATCTGCAGAAAAGACGGAACGCCGCCTACCTTAAAGAATCAATAATCTTCCCTGCCTGTAGGAGGAAAGCGTCATGAACCGCTTTGCCGGCCATCTGGGATGGCTCGCCGTGTCCATTCTCGGCGCCTTTGCCCTCGGACTTGTCGCATTAAGCCGGGGCGAGCCGATCAGTGCAATCTGGGTCGTCATCGCGGCCGTGTGCGTATATCTGATTGCCTATCGTTACTACAGCCTGTTCATCGCGAAGAACGTCGCGCAGCTGGATCCGACGCGCATGACGCCCGCCTACAAGCACAATGACGGGCTGGATTACGTTCCCACCAACAGATACGTCCTGTTCGGCCATCATTTCGCGGCCATTGCCGGCGCCGGGCCGCTGGTTGGTCCGGTGCTCGCCGCGCAGATGGGATACCTGCCCGGGGTGCTCTGGATTCTTGCCGGCGTGGTATTCGCCGGCGCGGTACAGGATTTCATGATCCTGTTCATCTCGACGCGCCGCGACGGACGCTCCCTGGGCGATCTGATCAAGTCGGAGCTCGGTCAGGTGCCCGGCATCATCGCGCTGTTCGGCGCGTTCCTGATCATGGTGATTATCCTCGCGGTGCTCGCCCTGATCGTGGTGAAGGCGCTGGCCGAATCGCCCTGGGGCACGTTCACCGTTGCGGCAACGATTCCGATTGCGCTGCTGATGGGGGTCTACCTGCGCTACATCCGCCCCGGCCGCATCGGGGAAATCTCCGTGATCGGCTTCGTGCTGCTGATGCTCGCCATCATCCTCGGGCAATACGTGCAGGAGAGCCCGGTGCTGGGGCCGATGTTCACGTTCACCGGCCCGCAGCTGACCTGGATGCTGATCGGCTACGGCTTCGTCGCGTCGGTATTGCCGGTATGGCTGCTGCTTGCGCCGCGGGATTATCTGTCGACCTTCCTGAAAATCGGCACCATCGTCGGCCTGGCGATCGGCATCGTTTTCGTCGCGCCATACCTGAAGATGCCGGCACTGACCCGGTTTGCCGACGGATCCGGTCCGGTCTGGTCCGGCAGCCTGTTCCCCTTCCTTTTCATTACGATCGCCTGCGGCGCGGTTTCCGGTTTTCACTCGCTGATCTCATCCGGCACCACGCCCAAGCTGCTCGAAAACGAAGGCCATGCGCGCTTTATCGGCTACGGCGCGATGCTGATGGAATCTTTTGTCGCCATCATGGCGCTGGTTGCCGCCTCCTGCATCGAACCCGGCGTCTATTTCGCGATGAACAGCCCGGCCGCCCTGATCGGCACCAGCGCGCAGTCGGCCGCCGCCGCCATCTCGCAATGGGGTTTCTATGTGACGCCTGAAATGCTGACGCAAACCGCAAAGGATGTCGGCGAAAACACGATCATCTCGCGCGCCGGCGGTGCGCCCACGCTGGCGGTGGGCATGGCGCAGATTCTGTCCACCGCGCTCGGCGGCCAGGCGATGATGGCGTTCTGGTACCACTTCGCGATCCTGTTCGAAGCGCTGTTCATCCTGACCGCGGTGGATGCCGGCACCCGCGCCGGCCGTTTCATGCTGCAGGATCTGCTCGGCGCGTTCATGCCGTCGATGAAGCGGATCGAATCGGTTCCGGCGAGCCTGATCGCGACCGCCTTGTGCGTGGCGGGCTGGGGATATTTCCTGTACCAGGGGGTGGTCGATCCGCTGGGCGGCATCAATACGCTCTGGCCATTGTTCGGCATCGCGAACCAGATGCTCGCCGGTATCGCGCTGATCCTGGCCACCTGCGTGCTGTTCAAGATGAAACGCGACCGCTACGCGTGGGTCACGATCGTCCCGACCATCTGGCTGCTCATTTGCACCCTGACCGCAGGCTGGCAGAAAGTGTTTCATGACGATCCGAAAATCGGCTTCCTCGCGCACGCCGAGCGGTATAGCGCCGCTCTCGACAAGGGCGAGTTGCTGGCGCCGGCGAAAACGACGGCGCAGATGCAGCAGATCGTGTTCAACGACTACGTGGATGCCGGGCTGGCTGCGATGTTCATGCTGGTCGTGATCAGCGTGCTCGTGTTCGGCATCAGGACGATCCTCGCCGCGCGCGCCGCACCGCGGCCGAGCGCAAACGAAACGCCGTTCCAGGCGCTGCCCGCCAGCGCGTTGCAGACTTAGGAGAATCACCATGCTTGAAGACATTGCCAAAGCAGGCCGCTACCTGGGGCAGACGATGCGCTTGATGGTGGGTTTGCCGGAGTACAGCACTTACCTGGATCACATGGAAAAAACGCACCCGGACAAACCTGCGATGAGCTATGAAGAGTTTTTCCGGGAGCGCATGGAAGCGCGTTATGGCGGGAATGGAAAAATGAACCGCTGTTGCTAAGCGCGCTGGCGCGCGCCGGCCGCCGCTTCTGCCCGGCGCCTGCTCGATCCCTGGCCGCCGCGGCGGTTTCAGCTTGCAATGCGCCACGCGATGTAGCGGCTGAGGCGGTCGGGTCCGAGGCCGCTCAGCCCGTGCAGCAGCTTCGATCGCAATCCGACCGGCCAGTGCACCTTGCCGAATCCGCCTTCATGGATCGCGGCTTTCCAGATCGTCGCGGCGACGTCCTCCGCCGTCAGGCGCACGCCGAGGCGCTTTATGCTCTTCGCATTCATGTCCCTGACCATGTCGGTCCGAACGAACAAGGGCATCACATCCATCACCCGGATGCCGTGCTTCTGCCATTCGACGTTCAGGGCCTCGGTCAGGCCGCGGACCGCGAACTTGGTGGCCGAATACGTCGCCAGCGACGCCTGGCCGTAGATCGCCGACGCCGAGGACAGGTTGATGATGCGCGAGCCGGGCGTGCCCGCGAGGTAAGGCTGCGCGACGTAACAGCCGTTCAGCATGCCCTTGATGTTGACATCCAACAGCGCATGGTGGCCGCTGAGCGGACTGGATTCGAACGGACCGGAAATCAGGATCCCGGCATTGTTGACCAGCACATCCAGCCTGCCTGTCTTACCAAAGAAGGAAGCCAGGGCGGCATCCCATTCCTGCGCATCGGCCACATCCAGGCGGCATGCGAACGCGTTGTCCGGCCCCAGTTCCGCCGCCAGCCGCGCCAGTGCGGGGGCATCGACGTCGCTGATGCCGACCATCCAGCCGCGTTTGACGAACAGGCGCGCAGCCGCCCGGCCGATACCGGTGGCTGCGCCGGTGATGAACGCGCAGCGCCGTCCCGCTTCCGGTGCGCGCCTCATTGCTGCTTCCCGTCCATGAACCGGGTGCCCGGCGCCGCCGCCGTGAACGCCACCCGCGCACGGGCGAATTCCGCCAGGCTGCGCAGCGCCGCCGCCGCCGACTGCAGGTAGAACGACGACAGATGGAACACATGCCAGCGCGCCGAATGCACTTCGATGCGGCAGGAAACGCCGCAGCGCGCCGCATGTTCCGCCAGCCGCGTGGAATCGGCGAGCAGCACTTCCTCGTCACCCACCTGGATCAGGATCGGCGGCAAGCCATGCAGGTCGATTTCCAGCGGCCGGTGCGCATCGACGGAACGGGGGCAGTTGTACCAGCGCAGCCCCTGCTCCAGCCAGCCCTGCCGGATCATCGGGTCCTTGCCGCGCAGGGATTGCATGGTGGCGCCGCTCAGCGTGCCGTCGGTGACGGGCGATATCAGAAGCAGGCCGGCCGGCATGGCGGCGCCCCGCCCGCGCAGCCGCAGCGCCAAGGCCAGCGCCAGCGCGCCGCCGGCTGAATCGCCCGCGACCACGATCTCGTCGGCCCGGTAGCCGGCGGCGGTCATCGCGTCGTAAGCTGCCAGCGCATCGTCCAGCGCGGCCGGATACGGATGTTCCGGCGCCAGCCGGTAGTCCGGAACCCAGACCGGCATGCCTGATTCCACCGCCAGCCTGGTGGTGATGCTGCGGTGGGATGTCGTGCCGCCGAGACAGAAGGCGCCGCCATGCAGATAAAGCATGGCGCCGCGCACGGCGCTGCCGTTTTTCGCGGTCACGACCTCGGCCGGTACGCCGTTCGCATTGCGGGGATGACGGTTGGCGTTGCGCACGCCGGGCATCAAAGGCGACAGGATCGCGGTGATGCCCCGCTGCATCCCGATGCCCCAGGGCGGGCCGATGAAGGGGCGGAAGCTGGTCCTCAGCATGCCGCGCAGCATGCCTGCCTTGAATGCCTCCAGCCCGCCGGGCGGCGCCGCCACCACCACCCCGTCGCTTGCACCCGGCAGGCCGCGTGTGAAGCGGTAGGCGTGCAATCCGGAAAACCGCGTGAGCCAGCGGTAGGTCAGGGTGAATCCCGGCCAGTTGGTGCTGTTGTGCCCGGCCGCATCCACATACCAGCTCTTGCAGCCGTTCCAGACCGACTCCGCCAGACGGCGCTGGATGTTCACATTGAAGCGGCGGTGACGGGCGGCATCGACTTCGAGCGCGGACGCGCCCGCCTCTTTCATCGCGCGCCAGCAGCGCATCACATGCGCGATCTGGCTCTCCAGCATGTACACGATGGAGTTATGGCCGAGATTCGTGTTCGGCCCGTAGAGCATGAAGAAATTCGGGAAGCCGGGCACGGTGATGCCGAGGTAAGCCTGCGCCCCGCCCTGCCACGCGTCGTTCAGCTCCTGCCCGGAACGGCCGATGATGCGCATCGGCGACAGGAACTCGGTGGCGGCGAAGCCGGTCCCGTACACGATCGCATCCGCCTGGTGGTGCCTGCCGTCCGCGGTCTCGATGCCATCCGGCGTGATGCGGCGGATCCGCTCGGTGACCAGACAGACATGCGGCTTGCTGAAGGTCGCCAGGTAATCGCTCGACAGCAGGATGCGCTTGCAGCCGATCTGGTAGTCGGGAAGCAGTTTCGCGCGCAGGCCGGCATCGGGCACCTGCGAAGACAGCAGGCGCCGGAACGGCCTGCCGGCGGCCAGCTTCATCAATCCCTTGAAGCGGGTGAAGGCGATCGCGCGCGATTCGTACACCGCGTAGATCGCCGCCCGGTACAGCTTCATCGTCCATGGCAACCGGCGGAACATCGCCTTTTCCAGCCTGGTGTAACCGCGGTCCGGGCGCGGCAGTATATAAGCCGGCGAGCGCTGGAATACCGTGAGCGCACCGACCGCGTCGGCAATCGCCGGCACGAACTGGGTGGCGGACGCGCCGGTGCCGATCACCGCGACCCTTTTGCCCGCCAGCGGATAGGAATGATCCCAGTTCGCGGAATGGAAAGCGCGGCCCTTGAAGCTTTCCACGCCCTCGATGTTCGGCAGCGCCGGGCGGCTGAGCTGGCCGGTCGCGGTAATGAGCATGCGGGCGGCAAGCGTCGATCCATCCCTCAGGTGCACCCGCCACAGCGCGCGCTGCTCGTCGAACTCGGCATGCGCCACCTCGGCGCCGAAGCGGATGTGCGGGCGCACCCGGTACTTCTCCGCGCAATGGCGCAGGTAGCCGTGGATTTCCGGCTGCGTCGCAAAGACGCGCGACCAGCCGGGATTGGGCTCGAAGGAAAACGAGTACAGATGCGAGGGAACGTCGCAGGCGGCGCCGGGATAGCTGTTGTCCCGCCACACCCCGCCGACCTCCCCCGACTTCTCGAGGATGATGAAATCGTCGACCCCGGCTTTCTTGAAGCTCACGGCCATGCCGATGCCGCCAAAGCCGGCGCCGATGATGATCGCCTCCAGCAGCGTGCCGTCCCCGGCGGCAGAGTCAACCGGGCGCATTGTCGCCCTCCGTTTCGGCCGGGTTGTCGGCGGCGCAGCGCGACCGGCCGGGCATGCAGCTAGCTATCATGGTTTTGTCTCCTGCCATGCGGCAACGCCGCGTTTATTGGAAGTTTTGCAGGAATATTAAGTTGCGTCGAGAGCAACATCAATATGGGCAGGGGACAAAGACTTTATGATTCGGGCCACATCCACGCACTTGGAGACGGATATGACATTTGCGGACTTCACCCGGGGCACGGCAAGTGTCCGCGTGCTGGTTGCCTTCGGCCAGGAACATGGCCTTGCGCCGGCGGCGCTGCTCGCCGGCAGCAGGCTGTCGCTGGCGCAGCTGGTCGACCCGAATGTCGAATTGTCCGCCGCGCAGGAACTCGCGGTGATCGGCAACCTGGTACGCCTGCTGAAGCGGCCGGCGGGGCTCGGCTTCCTGGCCGGCGCGCGCTACCACTTTTCGACCTATGGCATCTGGGGCTATGGCGTGGTCAGCAGCCCGACCGCGGCGGATGCGCTGGCGCTGGCATTGCGTTTCCTGCCCCTTACCTATGCATTTGCCAGGATTGGCTACCATGAGGCCGGCGAGTCCGGCGTCATCCGCTTCGGCGAGCCGGAGGTGGCGCCCGAACTCAGGCGCTTCCTGGTGGAGCGTGACATGGCCGCCGCGGCGGTGCTTCTGCGCGAGGTTGCCGGGACCGGGTTTTCGCTGTCCCGTTTCACGCTCGCCTGCGCGCCCGGGGAACTGCTGAAGCTCGCCCCGGAACTGGAGCGCATCTTCGGCCTGCGCCCGGAGTTCGGCGCCGCGGCGAACAGCCTGGCATTCGAGCGAGCCTTCCTCGGCCGGCCCTTGCCGCAGGCGGATCCGGCCACCTTTTCGATGTGCCGCCAGATGTGCAGCCAGCTGCTCGAGCGCCGCAGGTCGCGCCTGGGCACCGCGGCGCTGGTCGGACAGTACCTCGGCGCCGGAGCGGACGCCGCACCTACGCTGGCCCAGCTGGCGCGGCGCATGAATACCAGCGAGCGCACGCTGAAGCGGCGCTTGAAGGACGAGGGCACGACGTTCCGGGCGATACGCGCAGAATCCCGCCGCGCGCTCGCGACGGAGCTGCTGAGCGACGACAGTCGCAGCCTGACCGACATTGCCGAGACCCTCGGTTTCAGCGACCTCTCCAGCTTTTCGCAGGCCTTCAAGCGCTGGTATGGAATGGCCCCGAGCAAGTTCCGCTCAGCCGGCGGGTATCGCGCCCTGCCCGGCCACGGCGGTCCCTGTCCGGCATAATGCAGGTTACGCTCCGGTCCCGGCCGCATGTTTTCGCCGCGCCCCGGGAACCGCAGCCACTGCAAACCCGTTCCGTTTCACTCGAAGGTGACCATCTTGAAGAAAACCGCCCTTATCACCGGATGCTCCTCGGGAATCGGCCGCGCGCTGGCCGAGGAATTGCACCGGCGCGGCTACCTCGTCTATGCGACCGCGCGACGGGTCGACGCGCTTGCGGAACTGGCCGCGCGTGGAATGCGCGCGGTGCCGCTCGACGTGACCGACATGGACAGCGTGGCCGCGCTGGCCGAACGCCTGCGGCGGGACGACGTGAAGCTCGACATGCTGGTGAACAATGCGGGCTACGGCACGATGGGCGCGCTGCTCGACGTGCCGCTGCCGGAGCTGCGGCGCCAGTTCGAAACCAACGTGTTTTCGGTCATCTCCCTCGTGCAGGCGCTTCTGCCCAATCTGCTCGCAACCGGCAATGCCCTCATCGTCAATATCAGCAGCATTTCCGGGGTGACGGCCACGCCCTTCGCCGGCGCCTACTGCGCGTCGAAAGCCGCGCTCAACCTGCTGTCGGATGCCCTGCGCATGGAGCTCGTGCCGTTCGGGATCAGGGTCATCACGGTCCAGCCGGGCGGGATTGCATCGCAGTTCGGGCACGCCGCCGAAAAACACGCGGCGGAACCTTCCCCCGGCTCCCTGTACCGCCCGCTTCGACGGCAGATTCACGAACGGGCGATGATGTCCCAGATCAACGCGATGCCGGCCGAGGAATTCGCGCGCCGGCTCGCGGACCGGCTGATCACGGCGGACCCGCCGCCGGTGATCCGGATCGGTCCGAAAAGCACCTTGTTGCCCATGCTCAAGCGATGGCTGCCGACCCACATGCTGGACCGCTTCCTGTCCCGCAAATTCGGACTGGATGTCGACGTCCTGCGCCGCCAGTAGAGCGCGCGGATGAATCCAAAGGATCGCAGGGTCGATGGGCGCCTTCCCCATCCATATTACCCAAGGCGTAAAAGACCATGAACGAATGGCTGATCTACGGCGCCAACGGATACACGGGCGAACTGATCGCGCGCGAGGCGGTACGCCGCCAGTGGAAACCGGTGCTGGCGGGCAGGAACCGGGCAGCAATCGGAAAACTGGCTGCGGAACTGGGTCTCGGGTACCGCATTGTCGGCCTCGACGACCATGCGGAACTGGTGCGCGCGCTGGAAGGCGCATCCCTGGTGCTGCACTGTGCGGGGCCTTTCTCGGCCACCAGCGCGCCGATGATCCGGGCCTGCCTCGACGCGAAGGCGCACTATCTCGACATTACCGGCGAGATCGACGTGTTCGAGCATGCGCATGCGCTCGATGGCGAGGCAAGGCGTGCCGGCGTCGTTCTGTGCCCGGGCGCCGGCTTCGATGTCATCCCGACCGACTGTGTCGCCGCGGCGCTGAAAGCGGCGCTGCCCGATGCCGTCACGCTGTCGCTCGGCTTCGATTCCAGTTCGGGCTTTTCCCCCGGCACCGCCAGAACCTCGGTGGAGGGGCTGGCGCTCGGCGGCCGCGTGCGCCGGGACGGCAGGATCGTCACCGTGCCGCTGGCTTACGAGACCCGGCAGATCGATTTCGGCAGGGGAACCAGGACGGCGATGACCATCCCTTGGGGCGATGTGTCGACCGCATTCCACACCACCGGCATCCCGAACATCAAGGTGTTTACCCCGGCATCGCCGCGCTCGGTGAAGGCATTGCGCCGGCTGAATTTCGTGCTGCCGCTGCTGAAGTTGAGGCCGCTGCAAAAGCTGATCCAGCACCGCGTCGGCCGCAGCGTCCAGGGGCCGGACCAGGCGGCGCGCGAACGCACGCTCACCTACGTATGGGGCGAGGCAGAAAACGCCAGAGGGGAACGCAGGACGGCGCGCATCCGCACCGCCAACGGCTATTCGCTGACGGTCACCGGCTCGCTCGCGCTGGCGCAGCACCTGCTGTCGCAGCCGGTGCCGGGCGGCGCTTATACGCCGGCGAAACTGCTGGGACCGGATCTTGTCGAGCGGCTGCCCGGCTCCGGCAAGCTGGAGCTGGATTGACAGCTGGATGGGTGGGGCCGCCGAGGTGGGGCCGCCGAGGTGGGGCCGCCGAGGTGGAGCCGCCCTATTTCTGCCCGTCCGCCTCTTTGCTTTCGCCCTTCACGCCGTCGTTGAAGCCCTTGATCGCCTTGCCGAGATCCGAACCGATCGTGCTGATCTTTTTCGTGCCGAATACCAGCATCACGATCATCAGCACGATAACCCAGTGCATTACGCTGAACGAACCCATCATTACTCTCCTGTTAAAGCCGGCCGCATGGATAAGCGGCCATATCAAAACCGATCATGCTCACGGCGTCACGAGGCGCCGGCGCATCTCTTCCGTCATGTCGACCCGTCCTTCCGTGTCGACCACCATCACTTCGTGCAATCCCAGGCGTTCTGCCATCGCCCGCCACTGGCCGGGACCGGCCAGGAACAGCGGCTTGGACTTGCCGTCCGAGCGCGTGCCGGGGTCGCTGCCGCCGCTGGTGATGATCGTGACCGAGGCCATCACGTCCACGCTTTCCCCGGAACGGGGATCGATGATATGCGGACGCCTTTTGCCGTCCTGCATGTAATACCGCTGGTAGTCGCCGCTGGTGCCGATCGCTTCATTGTCATGCAGCTCGACCGCCGCCATCGCGCCGTCGCCGCGCGGATCCTTGATCCCGACCCGCCACGGCCGCTCGCCCGGCCGGCCGAGCGCGAGCATGTTGCCGCCGACGTTGATCAAGGCCGCCTTGACGCCGGCGCCGCGCAGGATCTGCGCGGCACGGTCGAGCGCATAGCCTTTCGCGTAGCCGCCGAGGTCCAGCATCACCGCCTTGTTGACGCTCCGGATGCGCGTGCCGTCAAACCGCAGGTCGGACATGCGCGGGTTGGCATCCACCCATTTCCTGATCTCCGCCGGCGCCGGCCGCTGCGCGGTGATGTCGCTCGACTGGAATCCCCAGAGCCGGATCAGGCGCCCGATCGCCGGGTTGAACAGGTTGTCGGAACTCTCCGCAAGCCCGGCCGCCGCCTGCAGGATATCGACCATTTCCTGGTCCGCGGCGTATTCCTCCCCGCGCGCAATGCGCTCGTTCAGTGCGGTCAGGTCGCTCGGCTGCCAGGCGTGGAACTTGTGGTGCAGGCGGTCGAACTCGCGCAGGACCTGCGCCGCCAGCGCCGCCGCCCGTTGCTCCGGCTCGCCGTAGATGCTGACCTCGACCCGGGTGCCGAAGACCTTTCCTTCCGTCCGGTGGATCACCGCCCGCGGCTGGCAGCCGCCCAGCAGTGCAAGCACCAGCATCGCGTACAGCAGCGCGAGCAAAGGAAGAGGCTTGCGTGCCATCGCGCGTTATCGTCTCAGGCGCTGCTGTCGCGTCCCGCCTGCGCTTCGAGCAGCGGGTCCGCCAGCAGGATGTCGAGCAAGGCGGAAAAGCTGGTCCAGCAATCCGGGCCGGCCGGCATCGTCCATTCGACCGTAGTCCCGTCGTCGCGGTGCAGATGCACCGGCGCGCCAGGCAGCCCGGGATGCACGGGCGCGGTATCGATGCAGAAATCCGCCTCGCCCCATGCCCAGCGTATGCAGTATTCGTCGGCGCTGAAGTAACGCACCTCCATCATCACGCCGTTATCGAAAGACAGCAGCAACGCATCCTGCGCCATGCGCACCGGCTCGCTCAGGCGCTCGCCGTACTGTTCCTCCAGTTTGGCCTGAAACGCCAGGTGCACCGACAGCTCGGGCACTTCCGGCTCGGCCGCGCCCCTGCTCTGCGCGAGCAGTTCTTCGCGCAGCTGCATGCGCGCCTGCTCGATGATCTTCGCGCCGAGGTAGTGCTCGTAGGTCGGATGCTCGGCCGCCTCCGCCCGCCGGATCTTGTCGAGCAGTTCTTCTTCGGCGGCGACGCCGTGCTGGCGCAGCAGCGCCTTGCGCGTTTCGCGCAGCGTGTACAGTGTTCTCGCCGCCAGCGCCTCCATCGCGCTCGGATCCATGCTGTTTTCCAGGTCGTTCATCATGGTTAGTGCATCTTGCTGTCGTGCGCCGAACCCGGCTGGTTGTGCATCTCGCGGGTAATTTGTTCGAAGCGCAGCACCTTGCCGCCTTCCTTCTGCGCGAACGCCTCGGCATCCTGCGCGCTCGCGAACGAGCCGTAGGTCGGCCCCATGGAGCCGGGCTTTTTGCTGCCGACCACGTACAGCGCCGCTTTCGCGTCGATCCACTGCCCTTCCGGCTTTTCCCAGCTGGTCTTGCCCATATCCTGCACGAACAGGCCGGCAACCGGTCGCTTTTGCTCGGGATCGAGCAGGGTCGTGAACAGTTCCATCAGGTCGCAGAAGAATTCCGGCGCGCCTTCCTTGTAATGGATCTGCGCCTTCGGGCCGGGATAATCCTTGAGCACCATGCCGTCGAGCGCGCAGGCGGTACCCGCCCCCGGTTCGATCGCGGCAACCTGCGCGATTTCCTTGCCGCAGCCGGCAAGCACGAACAGCAGCACCGCGGCGCCATGTCTTAATTTCATCTGAATCTCCAGCGTGCAATCAAAAAGGGAACGACAATCCAGGCGGCCATCACCGCGCCGAGAACCGCCGGGCTGGTCAGCCGGTCCGGCATCACGGTCGCGAGGCCGTACATGTTCTGTACCTGCTCGGAACTGAAGATGTTCAGCAGCCGGAACACGTCGGCCGGATTGAGCATCAGCAGCGCGCCGAACACGCCGCTGCCCAGGCTGCCGTCGCTGAGCACCAGCGCGCCGGTGAGCAGCAGGTCGAAAATCAGTACGAAAAAGAACCACAGCCCGATCGCCACGCCGGAGGCCCGGATGCGATCGGTCGAAACCACCGACACCAGCATCGACAGGCTGAGGAATGCCATGCCCATCAGCGTGGCCGACAGCACGAAGCCGGCGTAATGGTACAGGTCCTTCGATTCGACGCCGCCAGAGATCGGCAGCAGCCCGGCGCCGAAGCCGAGCGCGGTGGATACCGCGAGCGCCGCCGCCAGCCCGAGGAACTTGCCGAGCAGGATTTCGAAGCGCGTGATCGGCATCGACAGCAGCAGGTCCATCGACCCGCGTTCGCGTTCGCCGACGATGGCGTCGTAGCCGAGGATCAGCGCGATCAGCGGCACCAGGTAAATGACCAGGCTGACCAGGCTCGCGATCGTGACATCGACGCCCTTGAATCCGACCGAACCCTGCTGCGCCGAGCCGAAATAGGCGATGGCCAGCGCGAACAGCGAAAAGATGATCGCCACCGCCAGCACCCAGCGGTTGCGGATGCGGTCGCTGAACTCCTTGCCGGCGATCACGCGTACCTGGCCGAGATCGAGGTAATTACGCATGCGATTCTCCGTATCCAAGAAAGACGTCCTCCAGCGAGGGCTCGCGGATGGCGATGTCCCGCACGCCCTGCTGCATCGACAGCACCTGCAGCACCGGCACTTTCTGCGCCGACGGCACCGCGATCTGGGCGCATGCGCCCTCCATCCTGAAACGCAGGTCATGCATGGACGACAACACGGCCTGCAGCTGCTGCTCCCAGCCGGCCTCCACCTTCACCTCGATGGTGGAAGGCAGGTTCATCTGCGCGCGCAGTTCGGCCAGCGTGCCCTGCGCCGCGACGCGGCCGCCGCTCAGGATCACCAGCCGGTCCACCCGCTCCTGGATCTCGGCAAGGATGTGCGAGGTGATGACGATGGTCGCTCCCTGCGACTGCACCTCGCGCAGGATCCGGTAAAAGTCATGGATGCCTTCGGCGTCCAGCCCGTTGGTCGGCTCGTCCAGAAAGATGAGTTCCGGATTGCCGAGCAGGACCTGGGCGAACCCGAGGCGCTGCCGCATGCCCTTGGAATAGCCGCGCACGCGGCGCTTGGCGGCGTCCTTCAGGCCGACGCGCTCCAGCACCGCCTCGCATTCGCGGCGCGGCACGCGCTTGAGGTCGGCGAACAGCTGCAGCACCTCGAGCCCCGACAGGTTGTCATAGGTGACGAAATGCTCCGGCAGGTAGCCGATACGCCGGCGCACGCTGCGGAAGCTGGCGCCGTCGAGCGGCGTGCCGCATACCCGGATGGTGCCGCCGGACGGCGGCAGCAGCCCGAGCATGAGCTTGAAGAGCGTGCTCTTTCCTGCGCCGTTGTGGCCGATCAGGCCGAACATTTCGCCTCGTCCGACCGTCAGGTCGACGCCGTCCAGTGCCTGGACGTCGCCGAAACGCTTGGTGACCTTACTCACCTCGATGGGGACGCTTGTCACTCCACTTTCTCCAATCCTGATTCAAGGGGCGCGTGCGCGGATGCTTGTCGACCACGCTCGGGGCGCGCAGCACCGGGAACTGGCGCGCGACGAAGCGCAGGGTCTGGACCGACGGACTGCTCAGCACCAGCTTCAGCAGCGGATACTGCCAGTTGAGGCGGTCGACCACGTCGTTCGCTTCATAGGGCACGTCGCCCTTGCCGTCGCCGTTCTGGTCCCAGCCGCTGTAATTGCTCCAGTAGTTGCCCTGGCTCTTGCCCCATTCGACATCCCGCGCGGCCACGAACTTGACCTGGTTCTGGTTGCCGATGAAGTCGTTGCCGTCGATCTTGTTGTTCGACGATCCGGCCGACAGGTGGACGCCGACCTCGTTGTTCACCACCAGGTTCGCGTGCAGGGTGTTGTACTCGGCGTCATAAATGAAGAAGCCGCGGCCGTTGCCGGCGACGACATTGTTTTCGACAACCGAATCCTGGATCGTGCGCAGCATGATGCCGTGGTCGGTGTTGCCCCATGCGACGTTATTGCGAACCGTCAGCCGCCTGACTTCCATCAGCGCCAGGCCGCCGCGGTTCATGTAGACCTCGTTGTTTTCCCACACGCTGTCGTGCGTGTTCATGTAGTGGGTGCCGTAGCGCAGGTGATGGATGCGGTTGCCGCGAAAGACCGATTTGCGCGACAGGTCAACATAGATGCCGTCGCGGGCATAGCTGATGTGGTTGTCCAGGACCTGCGCGCCGGCGCTGTTGTAAAGCTGGACGCCGTTGCCGCGCAGCGTCGATTGCAGGTCGCGCCGGCCGGTGATGATGTTGCGCTGGACGCGCGCGTCGTCCGCCTTTTCCACCCAGACGCCGAACAGGTTGTAGACGATGTCGCAATCCTGCACGGTCGCCCGGTGCGAGCCAGGCTCGAGGTAGATGCCGGAATTCTGGGCGGTCTGGTCGGTTCCGCTGTCGCGCACGATCAGACCCCGGATCGTCACGTCGGCCGCCCGCACCCGGATCACGTCGCCGCTGAAGCCGCCGCGCACGGTCGGCCGGCCGATGCCCTCCAGCGTGAGCGGCTTGTCGATCACGAGCCGCTCGGCGTAGTCGCCGTGCTCGATGCGCACGGTATCGCCCGGCGCGGCGGCGCGTATCGCGTCGGCGATCGATGCGCCGGGGGCGACGCGGTGCACTGCCGCCCCGGCATTCGCGCAAAGCGCAAGCACCGCCGCCAACGCGGACAGTGCGCGCACCAACCAGCTGTATCCATTACCTGGCAATTGTGTCACTCCGGCCTTGCGGCCACCTCGGCTGCCTTGTCATGCAGATGACGGCGCACGCTCTCCAGCGGCACGAAGTATCCCTTCGCATCGATGCGGGTGAGCGGCAATCCCTGCTTCTCGCGGTTCTTGCGTTCCTTGACCAGCGGCGGACAGGCATGATCATCGTAGTACATCACCATGCAATCCAGGCAAAGCAGGCACTCCTTCTGATCGATGTTGCCCTTGGCGTCGATCGCGTGCGAGCCGCAGCCGGCGGCGCAGGCGTGGCAGGTCTGGCACTCGCTCTTGCGCTTCAAGCCGAACAGCCGGAACTTGCCGGGAATCGCCAGCCCGGCCCCAAGCGGGCACAGGTACTTGCAGTACGGGCGCTCGCTCAGGATGGAAATGCCAAGTATCGCGGTCACGAACAGGACGAAAGGCCAGGACCGGTTCCAGATGCCGACCAGGAAGGTGGTCTTGAACGGTTCGATTTCGGCAAGCGTCTCCGCAGCTTCCATCGAGTAGAACGACACGCCCACCAGCACCGCGAAGACGACGTACTTGATCCATTTCAGCTTGTCGTGCAGCGCTTTCGGCAACAGGCGCTGGAAGCGCTTGAGCCCGAGCCAGCCGCCCAGCTTGTAGGCGAGGTGCTGCAGCGACCCGAAGGGGCACAGCCAGCCGCAAAAAAGTCCTCTTCCCCATAGCGCAACCGTCACGATCATGAACCACCAGAATATGAATATGAACGGGTCCGAAAGAAACAGTTCCCACTTCCATTGATGGATCAGCGAATGGAACCAGGTCATCACCTGCGTGATGCTCGGTTGCGCCTTCAGGTAGAAGCCGATGAAGCCGACGCTGGCGATCCACAGCACGGTGCGCGGCACCGAGATCAGCGGCTTGTGCTTGCGGTTCGATGCGCGCACCAGGCGGTCGCGTTGCGAATACAGCAGCGCGGTGGCGGCCAGGATCAGCGTGAACAATCCGATATCGAGCAGGCGGGCGTTCCAGATCGCCTTCCATGCCGGCTGCGGGCGTTCCACATGCGGCCGGCCGCCTTCCAGGTAGCGCGCCGGGAGCCAGTATTCGCGGTCGAAGTGGGTGAAGGTCTTGGTGCCCTTCTGCGCATCCGCCTTGTTGGCGAGGAAGCTCAAGTCCCACGGCCAGGCCGGGTTGAAGCTGGCGGAGCGGATGATGAAGATGCCGGATTCCTTGAACTGCGGCGCGCCCGCCGGCAGCAGCTGGTACAGGTTCAGGTAGTCGGTGTCGCGGAAGGTGAACGACATCGGATCCTGGCGCACCTGGATGCGGTCGTAGATGCCGCCGCGTACGAAGCCGGAGCCCTTGAACGAGGACTGGCCGTTGGCGACGATGAAGATCGCGTGTTCATGCGCTTGCAGGTCTTGCATCAGGCGCTTGTAGCCATGCTCGCCGAGGATGCTCTTGCCCACGGCCGGCGCATTCAGGTAGCCGTAGTACAGGTCGATGTAGGGCTGGCCGTCCTCGGGCGCGCCCACGTCCTTCGCCTCCACGCGCAGGTGCTCGATGCTTCCCTCCTTGAGCAGCGCGTTCCAGTCGAGCCTTTCGTCGACCGCGGTGAAACGGGCGGCCGGACGCGGCACCGCCTTGATGATGCCGACCTGGCGCGCGATGTCGTAGGCGCTGCGGGAAATGACCTGGTTTTCTGCGATGGCGGTGACCGTCGCGCCGCTGATGCCGTCCAGGCCGGTGACACCGTCGCGGCCGTCGCCGATTTCCAGTTTGGCATCGGCGCTCTTGCCAAGGTACTGGCGGATGAAGGTGACCAGCACCGATTCCGGAAGGCCGGCCAGCAGAATGGGTTCGGAATGCTTCAGGATGCGCACGCCCGTGATGATGCCGCGCGTGTCCATGCCGATCAGCGTGATGATCGGCTTGCCGGAATAGGCCGGGATGTCAACGATGTCGGTCGAAAGGAATACATAACCGACAACACGCTTTTCGCCGCCCTCCTGCGCGTATGCCTCGACATAGGAAGGCATGCCCTTGCGCTTGGAGAATTCCTGTGCGCCCGGCAGCACATCGGCGCAAGGCGCATGCGCGCACAGGTCCGGGCCTTGCATCAGTTCCTGCGAAAGCACCGCGTCGTACATGAGGGTGGAGGCGCTCACCGGCGATGCGGGGATCAGGAACCCGATCAGGACGGTCGCGCACAACAGGAATCGGGCCAGCCAGCCCGCTTCGGTCCGGTCAATTCTCTTGTTCATATAGGGACGATTGGGGATGGCGCTCGCGCGGAACCGGCGAAGCGGGACCGCGCCGGGGGGATCGCCCCGGCTGACCGGCACCATCGATGGTGATCAGGTTGCAAGACGCCGGCTGTATGCGGCGCCCTGCAAGCAGGAAGCCCTTCTCCGGCGGAGAAGGGCTCCAATGCGGGCCGAAGCCCGCGCGGCATCACGCCTCGACCAGGAAGCGGCTGCGCATTTCAAGGTGCAGCGCGTGGCAGAAGTGTGTGCAGTACAGCCAGAACGCGCCCGGCTTGTCCGCCTTGAACGTCACCGACTTCGTCTCTTGCGGATTGACGATGAAGTTGATGTTGTAGTTCGGGATCGCACAACCGTGGGCCAGATCCTCGATCTTGTCATGGTTGGTCAGGGTCAGCGTCACTTCGTCGCCCTTCTTCACCTTGATGACCGGGAGGCTGAACGACGGTGCCTGCGAGATCATGCGCACGTGAACCTTGTTGCCCTTGCGCTCGATGCCCGTGGTTTCATGCGTGACCTTGTTCGGGAAGTCGTCCAGGTTGTAGATCTGGCGCGTCTTGACCACGTCGCGGCGCACGATGATGCCGTCGTGCGGTTCCGGGTAGGCGGTGTGATCGGAAATCAGCACCATCTTTTCGCCGCTGATGTTGATCAGCTGCTCGGTTTCCGGATGCAGCGGGCCCACCGGCAGGAAGCGGTCCTTCGAGAACTTGTTGCCGGAGTTGAAGTACTTGCCGTCGGCTTCCTTGGTCTCGCCCATGGACGCAAAACCGTGGCCCGGCTGGTAATGCACGTCGAGGCGGTCGACCACGTACTTCACCGACTTGTCGCCCTTGAAGAAAGCGATCGCCTTTTCCACGTTCCACTTCACGACCTGGCTGTCGAGGAACAGCGAGGTGTAGGCATTGCCCTTGCCGTCAAAGCCGGTATGCAACGGGCCGAGGCCGAGTTCCACTTCGGCGACAACAGCATCGCGCTCCTTGGCCAGTTCGCCGGCAAACCACTTCTGCACCAGTGCCAGTTCGATCACCGTACCCGTCGGCGACAGCTTGCCTGCGCAGACGAAGTACTTGCCGTCCGGGCTGGCGTTCACGCCGTGCGGGTTCTTGCCGACCGGGACGTAGCAGGTGACCGCGGTCTTCGGATCGCTGTTGGCTGCCTTGCGGCCGTCGACGACCGGGACCTTCGACTTGCCGATGGTGGTGAACTTGCCTTCCTTGACCAGCTTCTCGATGCGCTCGACGTTCAGGAACACGCAGGCGTCATGCTCGGACGACATCATGCCGCCGAGTTCGGCCGAGTTTTCGACGTTGTACTGATTGGACGCGACCAGCTTGCCGTCGTACGACGTCGCGGTCAGGTCCATGTTGCCGTCCACGCGAACCTGCCAGCGCACTTCCATGCTTTCGGCGTCGACGCAGGTAAACAGCGCGCCCCACTTGCTCGGATCGTCGAGGTCGCGGCCGTCGTTGGGCAGCGGGCAGTGGAATTCGGCGCCGCAGAACACGCGGGTGGTGTAGTTGATCTTTTCATCGACCGGATCGCGCTTGTCCGGGAAGATGCCGTGGAAGCCCATCACATTGGGCAGCTCGGTGATCTTGTCGACTTCCATCGTGTCCATGCGGATGCGGGCCACGCGGGAGTGGATCTTGTCGTTGACGAACAGCCAGCGCCCGTCGTAGGTGCCATCCTTGTAGCTGCCGTGCACGTGGTGGGTGTCGCCGGTGGTGTACTTCAGGCTGCCATCCGGGTTGGTGCCGATGATGGCCTTCGATTCGTTCGTGATGCCCCAGCCGACCATCGGGTCGATGTTGAAGACCGGGATGCGGCGCAGTTCGCGGCCGGACGGCAGGCCGATCACGCGCACTTCGCCCGAGTGACCGCCGCTCGAAAAGTGGTAGTACTCGTCCAGCTGACCCGGCAGCACTTCGCCGCCGTGCGACTGGGCCGGTGCCGGAGCCGCCGCTGCGACACCTGCCGCAGGCTTCGCTTCGTCCTTGCAGCCGCTCAGGCCCAGCGATACGCCCGCGCCGGCAAGACCCAGCAATGCGCTACGACCGAGAAAGCCGCGGCGGTTGACCGATTTCGGCTCGACCTGGTTGGTCAGGTCCTTCTTATCCTTACCCATGTAGTAATACTCCGACTTGAGATGCAGTGAGATAGGCCGTGAAAAGCGTTCTTTCCCCAGCGATTTGAAACGCCCGCGTATTCTCGTGCGGGTATCCCGAAAAAAACATGATGTAAGTTAAGTTTTCCGGACGGAAGTTCAAAAATTTTCTTCGAAAGAAAAAATCCGCTGTCTGGACATGGCTGCGGCGGCCATTGCGAACAGGCGGGTTTGACAATTGTTTATGTCATGGCCATCGTTGCGTAACGTGCGATGCCTGCCAATGCGGGAAGGAGAGTCGCGGGAGCGACGGTGTGGCGGGTGCAGGAATGAAGCCCGAGCGGCGAAGGTGTACGAGGATGTCACGCCTGCATGCGGGCGCCGCCGCCGGGAACGACAACATTTCCCCCGTCGTTCCCGCGCAGGCGGGAACCCATAACCCGGACCTCAACGCCGCCGGCCTGCATTCGCAACCCAAGGCTCCACTACACCATGAGCTCCCGCCCGCGCGGGAGCGACGGGGAGGCGGATTCAGAATTGGAGCCCGAGTGGTGCGATTCGTACGAGGATGCCACGGGGGCGGCGTGCAAGAGTGTCCGAACACGTACGCCGACAGGGCGGCACCGGCACCGGCACCTGGCCGCCGCCGGCAGGTTCATTCCGCGGAAAATTCCGCCGCCGCCTTCGCGGTCCACAGGGCCTTGTCGTAACTGTCGAAGGCGGTGTCATAGCTGTCGGTGTGGCCGTCGGGGCCGACGAAGCGGGTCCACCAGCCATGCTTGTCCTGCACGAGGACGATATCGCCATCGCTGCAATGTTCTGAAACCGTCTCGTCACCGGACAGTGTGACGATACGGATGCCGCGGTGAAGAATTACAGTACACATGGAAGGCTCCGGGCAATCGTTACAGGCAAAGGCATTCTTGCCGGTGGCGCGCGCAGCTGTGCTGTCGTACCTCAACGGCGGGTGCAAAAGCGGTAATCAACCGTATGCAGGCCCCCCATCCTACGCGTTCCGGCGCGCCTGAACAGCCCCCTATACAGAAATGCATGCTTGCCCTGGGCCGGTCAGGCAATGCGTTCAGACCATCGCGAGAAGCGAATGATCCTTCACCCGTCCGCAAAAGAACGATCATTCCCTTTTGCCGGATTTTCATTCCGATGCGGCCGGGTGCAAGCGCGACCGCGCGGAAATGAATGTTTGCTCACCTCGGGCGGCAGGAGCGATCTGTCGGCGCGCACCCCGCCGATGCAAAACTTTTACTTTAAATAGATCACGCAATCTGTTGTTTCCATTGAATAAGATGAACCACCTCAACTCCTGACAAAACACATTAAGCATTTCTCTTTTTCTACTTTAAATACATAACGCAACCCCTTGTTTTTTAGCGCATTCGACATGCCGTGCTTCTTCTTGGTCTTCGGGCGCCCGCTCCTTTCAGGCCATCACCAGAAGGGCAACCGGAAGCTGGTCCAGCACCTCGCTCAGTGTCAGCCTGCCCTCCTGCGCGCGCACGGTACGGCCGGAATACACTTCCTTCCACGTCGAACTTCCCGTGTCGGCAATCCTGACCGTGGTATCCAGCCAGCGGGCCGCGGGAACCACGGGAGTGCCATCCTGCGCGAGGATATGCGCCGGCAGATGGACGGCAAGTACGATCGCGGCGCGGTCCGCCAGGCGGCGGCTGAAAGCGACGACATGGGCGGCGAGCGCGCCTTCCGTCTCCAGCGGCAGATACTCCCCGCGCCCGAACAGGTCGGGATCCTGCGCGCGCAGTTGCAGGCTGTGCCGGATCACCTGCTGCTTGATCCGGCCGCTGCGCCACTCCTCGATGCCGCCGGTAGCGCCTGACGCGGGCCGCTTCTCATCCAGCGCCGCCATCCGCAGCGCATAATCGACGGGCCGCCGGTTGTCCGGATCGACCAGGCTGAAATCCCAGAAATCCGTGCCCTGGTACAGATCCGGCACGCCGGGCGAGGTCAGGCGCAGCACCGTCTGCGCCAGGCTGTTGGCGGCGCCGACCGGCGCCAACCGGTCGACGAAGGCAGCCAGCTGCGCCAGGAAGCGGTTGTCGGTGCGCGGCGCGAGGATGCCGGTCAGGAAGCGGCGGCAGGCGGCTTCGTAGTCTTCGTTCGGCAGCACCCAGTCGCTGACCTGCTTGGCTTCGCGCAGCGCCTTGGTCTGCCAGCGTTCCAGCCGTTCGGCGAAGGCCTCGATTCCGTCGCGGTCGCCCGGATCCAGCCCGAGCGGCCAGGCGCCGGCCAGCATCTGGTACAGCATCAGCTCGTCGGCCGGCTGCGGCGCAACCGACGGCGCGGCGCCGCCCTCGCCCGGCACGTCGCTGCGCAAGGGCGCGTTCAATTCCATCCACTGCCGCACCGCCCGCTCCCATTCCTCCGGGATTTCGCTCAATGCGGCCAGGCGCGCGCGCACATCCTCGCCCCGCTTGTGGTCGTGGGTGGCGGTGGCCAGCATCGAATGCGGGAAAAGCCGCGCGCGGATCGCGTTCGCCTCATGGAATTCGGCGACGCTGCAGGCGAACTGGCTGGGATCGGAGCCGACCTCGTTGCGCGACAACAGCCGGCCGTAGCGGTAGAACGCGGTGTCTTCCACGGATTTCGCCGCCAGCGGCGGGGTCAGCTGCTGGAAGCGGGTGATCGCGCGCTGGTGCAGGAAGCGCACCCGCGGATTGGCGGCATCGCGCGGCGCGTGGCCGCCGAGCCAGTGCGCCAGCACGTCGAGCAACGGGATTTCGGTACGGTCGACGCTCAGGCGCGCCTGTTCCAGCGCGCGTGCCAGCACCTCGTCATCCACCTCGTCGCGGCCATTGCTGTCGGCGTAGGTCCGGTACACCGGGAAATGCACCAGCAGCTCGGCAAACACCCGGCGGATGGCGCCGAGCGAGAAGTCGCGGGTGCGCAGGTCGGTGCGCGCGACCGCGTGCAGCGCGCGCGCCGCCGCTTCGAATTCCCCGGCCAGGTTATTGGCCAGCAGCTGGCGCCGCGCCTGCCGGACCTCGTCCTGGAAGCCGAGCGCATGGCCGGAGAGCGCCGTCCACAGCGCGGTCAGCGGCGCTTCGCCTGCCGCATCATGCAGCAGCGCGCCGACCCGGTCCATGAAATCGTAGCCGCTGGTGCCGTCGATTTCCCAGTTGGTGCGCAGCTGCTCGCGGTGCGCGAGGATTTTTTCGACCACCAGGTAAGCCGGCCCCGGCGGCAGCTCCGGCGGCCGCTGCGAAGCCAGAGCCTGCAGCCGGCGGCGCAGCTTGCGGCAATAGGCGCCCGGATCGGCCAGGCCGTCCACATGGTCGATGCGCACGCCGTCGATCAGCCCCTCGGTATACAAGCGGAAGATCGTCGCGTGGGTGGCTTCGAACACATCGTCCTGTTCGACGCGCACGCCGGCCAGGTCGGTTACTTCGAAAAAGCGCCGCCAGTTGATGCCGTCGGCCGCGCAGCGCCACCACGCCAACCGGTAATGCTGGCGCTCCAGCAGGGCGTGCAGCGCCTCCAGCCCTTGCGGCGCGGCCGGCGAAAACGCCGCCAGCACGGCATCGATGTCGGCCTGCCCCTCGGGCGTCATGCCAAGGTCGCGCAACAGGCCGAAGCCGATATCGGCATTGTGCTGCGTGATCGCGCCCTGCGCGTCGCGCCCTTCCTCGAAGGTGGCGATCGCGGGAATCAGCCGGTCGGACGGCGCCGCGCGCAGGATCGTCGCGTAGTCGCCCGGCGCGACCGGAAACCGGTGCGCGTAGTAGCCGACGAAGAAACGGCCGCGCGCGGCATCGTACTGCAGCCGGATCTCGCCGGACTGCAGCACGTCGCCGTAGGGCTGGCCGAGGAAAGGCGCCATCACCTTGCCGTGCAGGGTATCGTCGGCCGGCTGCCAGTCGATGTCGAACCAGCGCGCATACGGGCTGCCCTGCCCCCATTCGAGCACATGCTGCCACCAGGGGTTTTCCGGGCCCACGCCCATGTGGTTGGGCACGATGTCCAGGATCAGGCCCATTCCCGCTTGCCTGATGCGCGCCACGAAGCGCCGCAATCCCTCCTCGCCGCCGAGCTCGGGATTGATGCGGGTCGGGTCGACGATGTCGTAGCCGTGGGTCGAGCCGCTGCGGGCGGTCAGGATCGGCGAGCAATAGATATGGCTGGCGCCGAGCGCCGCGTAATACGGCACCACCTCGGCTGCCTGGTCGAAATTGAAATCTTTGTGCAGCTGCAGGCGGGCAGTCGCGCGCGGGATGGACATCAGGGTTTCTCCGTATACGAGCGGTTCCGGTTGAGCGCGGCGACCCGGCCGGCGACGGCGGGCTCATCCAGCAAGCCGTCGACCGCCAGCGGCAGCCGCCGCCTCCAGTTGGGATGGGTATCGATGGTGCCGGGCAGGTTCGGCTGTTCCGGCAGCCCCAGCGCATCCTCGACCGGCAGCATCGCCAGCGGCGCCGGGGTGGCGGCGATGAAGCCGGCGGCAGCGTCGAGCACCGGCGTGCCGTCCTCTTTCGCCGGCACCGGGCCCTGCGCGCAGCCGGCGTCGCACAGCGCGCGCCACAGCACCGCCCGGTCATGGGCGCGCCTGGCGCGGGCGTCGCTTTCCTGTTCGCCCGGCGCCAGCAGGTCGAGCCCCGTGCGCCAGTCGATGTCGCGCTCCTGCCACCAGCCGGCGATGGTCGGCAGATCATGCGTGGTGGTGGTCGCGATCGCATGCGCCGGCCATTCGTCGGGACGGAAGAAACGGCCGCCGTCGCGCTGGAACATCAGCACCCGGATGCCGAGCAGGCCGGCCTGGGCGAGCTGCACGTCGAAGCCCGGCGGGACGGTGCCGAGGTCTTCGCCAATGACGACCGCGCGGTGGCGCCAGGATTCCAGCGCGATCAGGCGCAGCAGGTCCTGCATCGGGTATTGCAGGTAGGCGCCTTCCTGCGGTGAGGCGCCGTCCGGCACCAGCCACAGCCGGCCGAGGCCGAGCACGTGGTCGATGCGGGCGCCGCCGGCATAGGCAAAGATCGCGCGCAGCATCTCGATGTAGGCGCCGAAGCCCCCGGCCTTCATCGCATGCGGCGAAAACGCGCCCAGTCCCCATGCCTGTCCGCGGGTATTGAGCACGTCGGGCGGCGCGCCCACCGACAGGCCGTTGATGATTTCGCCCTGCCGGCTCCAGGCCTGGCTGCCGCCGTTGTCGGCGCCCACCGCCAGGTCGGTGATCAGGCCGACCGGCATGCCGGCCGAGCAGGCCGCCTTCTGCGCATTGCCCAGCCCGCGCGCCGCCTGCCACTGCAGGAATTCATGGAAGCCGACTTCATCCGCATGCTCGCGCGCGAACTGCTCCACCTGCGGCCCGCGCGGGTCGCGCAGCCCGTCCGGCCAGTCGCGCCAGTAGCCGCTCTCGCCCTGCGCGAGGCGCCACGCATGCAGCGCTTCGAAGCGCGCATGGTCGGCCAGCGCGCCGCCGCCACGCGCGCGGAATGCGTCGAAGTCGGCATTGCCGCCGGTATCGCGCAGGCGGGCATAAAGCCGGCGCAGGATGTCCAGCCGCAGCGACGCCGCGGCCGGCCAGTCGACCAGCGTTTCCTGTTCCAGCGCGCGGTAGCGGGCGGCGGCGTCGCCGAGCGATGCCAGCACCGCGGCCAGCGCGTCCGCGCCAAGCACCGCCGCCGGATCGATGTGCAAGGCGTTCAGGAACAAGCGGCTGGACGGTCCGTACGGGCTGAAGCGGTTGACGTCGGCGCTGAACATCGCATGCACCGGGCTGATCGCCACCGCCGCCGCGCCGCGCGCCGCCGCCTGCCGCGCCAGCGCCTCGAGCGCGCTGTAGTCGCCGATCCCGCCGTCGCCCGGCCGCCGCAGCGAATACAGCTGCACGCCCAGCCCCCACAGCCGGGCCGCCTGCGGCGCGGTCCTGCCGGTGGTCGCGAGCGCATCCGGCACGCCGTAGCACGCCGGCGGCGCGACGGCGAGCGTGACGTTGTCGTCGCCGATCTGCAGACGGTGATAGCCCCAGGCGTCGAGCGCCGGCAATTCCCATCCGGCGCCGTCGCCCGCCGGCGCGCGGCCGTCCAGCTGGCGTCCGTCTTCCAGTTCGATGCGCCAGGCCTTTCCGGCCAGCGCGGCCGGCAGGCGCAGCCGGAGCGGCTGCCCGACGGTGCCCGTCAGCAGCGGCGGCAGGCCGGCGCCGCCCTGCAGTCCGGCCAGGCGCGCGATGCTGTCGCTGCACTGGTCGTCGCTGGCGCAGGGATAGCCGAGCGCATCGAGTATGCGCGCCAGCGCCTCCGGCGCCACGCGCTGCGGCTGGCCGAACGCATCCGTCCACTCCTGCGCGAGGCCGGCAGCCTGCGCGACTTTCAATACCTGTTGGTCGTTCATGCTCCGGGCTCCAGCACGGCGATGCAGGCATGCGGCGGCAGCTCGTTGCGCGCCACCGCATCCTCCACGCCTTCCGTTGAGAAAAGCAGCGTCCCGCCCTGCCCGTCGGCCAGGCTGTCGTACGGGACCGGCACCGCGGCGTCGCCGAGATTGGCAGCCAGCATCAGCACCTTGCCGTCGGCCATCTTCCAGCGCGCCTTCACCGCGGCCTTGCCGAGGACCTGGGAACCGATCGCCGCCGCATTTGCCAGCCGCGGCACGACATGGGTGTGGCGGATCGCGAGCAAGGCCTTGATCCAGTCGCGCCAGGGCTGCGCGAGGTCGGGATCGGGTCGCGGGATGGAATCCTGGAAAGTCTGTTCCGCGTTCGGGTCGGGAATCTGCTCGCGCCGCGCGGGATCGGAAAACGCGGAAAAACGCGCGAATTCCTGGCGCCGGCCCTGGCGCACCGCATCCGCCAGTTCCTGCGTCAGATGGCTCGTGAAATACAGGAAAGGCTCGCGCGCGCCAAACTCCTCGCCCATGAACAGCAGCGGGATCTGCGGCGACAGCAGCTGCAGCGCGATCGCCGCGCGCAGCGCATCCGGTTGCGCCAGCGTCGCCAGCCGCTCGCCGAATGCGCGGTTGCCGATCTGGTCATGGTTCTGCAGGAAAAGAACGAAGGCGGTCGGCGGCAGGTGCGCGCTCGGCTCGCCGCGCGGAGTCTTGCCGGGGTACAGCGGCGCGTCGCCCTGGTAGATGAAGCCCTCGGCCATGCCGCGCGCGAGTTTTTCGGCCGTCTGGCCGGTGTAGCCGGCGTAATAGCCTTCGCTCTCGCCGGTCAGCATCACATGCAGCGCATGGTGCATGTCGTCGTTCCATTGCGCGTCGAACAGGCGGCGCGGCGCCAGCAGGGTCGCCGCATTGTCGTCGTTCTCCAGCACCAAATGCACATGCCGCCCTGGCGCCATCGCCGCCCGCACCCGCTGCGCCATTTCCGCCAGCCAGTCCTTCTCGCTGATCGCATGGACCGCATCGAAGCGCAGGCCGTCGAAGCGGAATTCGGACAGCCAGTAGATCGCGTTTTCGGTGAAGAAATCGCGCACCTGGGGCCGCCGGAAGTCGATCGCCTGGCCCCAGGGCGTCTGGATGTCGTTCCGGAAAAAGGACGACGCATACGCGCCGAGGTAATTGCCGTCCGGCCCGAAGTGGTTGTAGACGACATCGAGGAAGACCATCATGTCGAGCTCATGCGCGGCGTCGACCAGCGCCTTGAGCTCGTCCGGGCTGCCGTAGGCGGCGTCCGGCGCAAACGGCAGCACGCCGTCGTAGCCCCAGTTGCGCGCGCCGGGAAAATCGGCGACCGGCATCAGTTCGATCGCGGTGATCCCGAGTTCGGCCAGCGCCGGAAGTTGCGCGGCGACGCCGGAAAAACCGCCGAGCGTCCCCACATGCAGCTCGTACAGCACGGTTTCCTCCCACGGCCGGCCGGTCCAGTCGCGCCGGCGCCACTGGTAGAAGTCGTGGTTCCAGACGATGCTGGCGTCATGCACGTCGCCCGCCTGCGCCCGTGAAGCCGGATCGGGCACGGCAAGGTCGCCGCGGATCCGGTAGCGGTAGCGCGCGCCGGCGCCGCACGCCGCCTCCGCCTCGAACCAGCCGTCGGCCAGCCGTTGCATCGGCACCGGCGCCAGCCCCTCGATCTCGACATTCACTGTTTCCAGGTCCGGCGCCCACAGCCGGAAACGGGTACGGTCGGGCGCGACAAGCTGCGCCCCAAAGGATGGCTTAAAGGATGACATTTTCGGTTACCAGTAAGACTGCGCTGTGCGCAGCGACGATGATCCTGTTGTTTTCCGGCGCGCGCTGCGACCCGGCTTCCGCCGCGTCGATCACCACCCGCCAGGCCATGTCCGGGGGCGGCAGCACGAACTCCCGGTCCTCGGAAAATGCATTCAGCAGCAGCAAGGACGCGGAAATCGCGCCGGCCCGCAGTTCCTGCCCCACCCGCCGCAGCGCCAGCAGCCGCCCTTCCGCGAAGTGCCAGCGGTCCGACGTCATTTCGGTACCGGTCTCGTCGAACCAGCTGATTTCCGGGATGCGGTGCACGGTTCGCATGTTTGTTGCCAGGAAACGGGTACTGCGCATGCGCGGCAGGATGCGGCGGGCGGCGATGCAGCGCCGGCTGAAGTCGAGCAGGGCCTTGCCGGCTTCCGTCTCGATGAGACTCCAGTCGAACCAGGAAATTTCCGTGTCCTGGCAATACGGATTGTTGTTGCCCTGCTGCGTGCGGCCGAATTCGTCGCCGCCCAGCAGCATTGGCGTGCCATGGGAAAAGAGCAGCGTCATCAGCATCGCGCGCTTGACCTTTTCCCGGGTGGCGGCGATCTTCGGGTCGTCGGTCGGTCCTTCCACACCCCAGTTGCTGCTGCGGTTTTCATTGCTGCCGTCGCGGTTGTCCTCGCGGTTGGCTTCGTTGTGCTTCTGGTTGTAGCTGACCAGGTCGTGCAGCGTGAAGCCGTCGTGCGCGGTGACGAAGTTGATTGACGACCAGGAACGCCGCCGGCGGTGGTTGAACAGGTCGGCCGATCCCATCAGCCGGCTGGCGACGGCGCCGCGCATGCCGGAATCGCCGCGCCAGAAACGGCGCACGTCGTCGCGGAAGCGGTCGTTCCATTCGGCGAGGCCGGGCGGATGGTTGCCCACCTGGTAGCCGCCCGGGCCGATATCCCAGGGTTCGGAAATCAGCTTCACCCGCGCCAGCACCGGATCCTGCAGCAGCGCGTCGAAAAAACCGGAACCGGGGTCGAAGCCGTAGTATTCGCGGCCGAGGGTGGCGCCGAGGTCGAAGCGGAAGCCGTCCACATGGAATTCCTGCACCCAGTAGCGCAGCGAATCCATCACCAGCTGGATCACGCGCGGATGCGACATGTTGACGGTGTTGCCGCAGCCGGTGTCGTTGATGTGGTGGCGCGGGTAATCGCGGTTGAGGCGGTAGTAGCTGGCGTTGTCGAGGCCTCGGAAACACAGGGTCGGGCCGAGCTCGCTTTCCTCGCAGGTATGGTTGTAGACGACATCCAGGATCACTTCGATGCCGGCCGCATGCAGTTGCCGGATCGCGCGGCGCATCTCGTCCGGCGAGCCGTCGGACAGGTAGCGCGGCTCCGGCACGAAGAAGGACAGCGTGTTGTAGCCCCAGTAATTGACCAGCCCGTTCTGCACCAGGCGCCGGTCCTGCAGGATCGCATGCACCGGCAGCAACTCCACGGCGGTGATACCGAGCGACACCAGGTAGTCGATCACCGAGGGATGCGCGAGGCCGGCGAAGGTGCCGCGCTCCTCCGGCGGCACCTGTTGCGCGCGCATCGTCATGCCGCGTACATGGGTTTCGTAAATCACGGTCTTTTCCCATGGCACGTTCGGCGGTTTGTCGCCATGCCAGTTGAACGCGCTGTCGACCACCACCGATTTCGGCACCGCGGCGGCGCTGTCGCGGCTGTCGTAGGACAGGTCGGCGCGCGGCGAATGCACGCGGTAACCATAGAGGCTGTCGGTCCAGCGCAGCTGGCCGTGCAGCCGGCGCGCATACGGGTCTATCAGCAGCTTGTTGGGATTGAAGCGATGGCCCTGCTCCGGGTGGTAGGGGCCGTATGCGCGGTAGCCGTACAGCGCGCCGGCCTGCACGCCGGGAATATAGCCGTGCCAGATTTCATTGGTACATTGCGGCAAGGCACAGCGCGCAAGCTCGTGCCGCCCGCTGGGATCGAAAAAGCAGATTTCCAGCTTGGTGGCATTGGCGGAAAACACCGCGAAGTTGGTGCCGGCGCCATCGCAGGTGGCGCCGAGCGGGTAAGGCAGGCCCGTTTGGATAGGCGGCAGGGGCAGATGGACGGTCGCCACGTCGGTCATCCTTTGAAGCGGAAGACCGTGTCCGCATGCGGGCGACGGAGGCGGCGCAAGTGGCGTACCTTCGCGCCGTCAGCCGTACGAAAGCGGGAAGCCCGAGTGCGGGCGTTGATTGACCGGTATTGCGATACCTCTCCCCGTCGTTCCCGCGAAAGCGGGAACCGATAAGCTGGCTGAACGGGCTGACTCACTATGGGTTCCCGCTTTCGCGGGAACGACGGGGAAAGCACATGGCCGGAGGGAGCGTGCGCGCCCGCGCCCGGTCGATCCGGCATGCCGCATGAAGATATGGTTTCTACACTGTCGGCAGGAATGATCCAATCCATCCTCACGGCGCCCACCTACCGCACCGGCTTCAGCACGATCGCCGCCAGCGGCGGCAGCTTCAGCTCCAGCGACTGCGCCATGCCGTGCGCGTGTTCCTCCGCGGCCTCGACGCGCTCGCCATTGCCCATGCCGCTGCCGCCGTACGCAAGCGCGTCGGTGTTGAGCACTTCGCGCCAAGCGGCAGCCCCTGCCGGCACCCCGATCCGGTAGGCTTCGCGCGGCACCGGCGTCATGTTCAGCACCACCAGCAGCGGCGCGTCGCCGTCCTCGCCCCGGCGCAGGAAGGCGAACACGCTGTTGTTGCTGTCGTCGCCGATCACCCAGGAAAATCCCTCCGGCTGGTCATCCTTGCGGTACAGCGCCGGCTCGGCGGCATACAGCCGGTTCAGGTCGCGCAGCAGGCGCTGCACGCCACGGTGGCCCGGGTGGTCGAGCAGGTTCCAGTCGGGCGAGCCGTCATGGTCCCACTCCGGCGGCTGCGCGATCTCGCAGCCCATGAACAGCAGCTTCTTGCCGGGATGGGTCCACATGAAGCCGAGGTAGGCGCGCAGGTTGGCCAGTTTCTGCGCATGGTCGCCGGGCATCTTGTTGAGCAGCGAGCCCTTGCCATGCACCACCTCGTCATGCGAAATCGGCAGGATGAAGCGCTCCGAGAATGCGTAGATCAGGCCGAAGGTCATGTCGTGGTGGTGATGCCGCCGGTACAGCGGGTCGGTCTGCATGTAGCGCAGCGTGTCGTGCATCCAGCCCATGTTCCACTTGTGGGTAAAACCGAGCCCGCCCTCTTCCACCGGCTTCGACACGCCGGGCCACGCGGTCGACTCTTCGGCGATCATCAGCGCGCCCGGGCAGCGTTGCGCGATCACCTGGTTCAGGCTGCGCAGGAAAGCGACCGCTTCCAGGTTTTCCCGGCCGCCATGGATGTTCGGCACCCATTCGCCCTCCTTGCGGCTGTAGTCGCGGTAGAGCATGGATGCGACCGCATCCACCCGCAGGCCGTCGACATGGTAATGCTCCAGCCATTCCAGTGCGCTGGCGATCAGGAAGGCGCAGACTTCGCTGCGGCCGAGGTTGTAGATCAGCGTGTTCCAGTCCTGGTGGAAGCCCTCGCGCGGGTCCTGGTGTTCGTACAGCGCGGTGCCGTCGAAATGCACCAGGCCGTGCGGGTCGGACGGAAAATGCGCCGGCACCCAGTCGAGGATCACGCCGATACCGGCCGCATGGCAACGGTCGACGAAGGACGCGAACGCGGCCGGCGTGCCGAAGCGCGCGCTCGGCGCGAACAGCCCGAGCGGCTGGTAGCCCCAGGAGCCGCCGAACGGATGCTCCATGACCGGCAGGAACTCCACATGCGTGAAACCCATGCCCTGCAGATACGGAATCAGGCGGTCGCCGAGCTCATGCCAGTTCAGGCTGCGGCCGTCTTCCTCCAGGATTCGCAGCCAGGACCCCGCATGCACTTCATAGATCGCCATCGGCTCGCCCTGCCGCTGGCGCCGCGCGCGGTCCCCCATCCACGCCTGGTCGGTCCAGCGGAAAGGCGTGTCGGACGGGACCACCGACACCGTCGACGGCGGCTGCGCGGTCGCGCGCGCCACCGGATCGGCCTTCAGCGGCAGCACATTGCCGTCGGCGCCGGCGATTTCGTACTGGTAGCGCTCGCCGCTGCGCAGCCTGGGGATGAAGATTTCCCACACCCCGGCCTCGACGCGCAGGCGCATCGGGTGGCGCCGTCCGTCCCACCCGTTGAAGTCGCCGACCACCGACACCCGGCGCGCATTCGGCGCCCATACCGCGAAGCGGGTGCCGGCGACGCCGTCGATCGCCATCGGATTGGCGCCGAGGCAGCGGCCGAGTTCGCGATGCGTGCCCTCGCGCAGCAGGTACAGGTCCATCTCGCCCAGCAGCAGGCCGAAGCGGTACGGGTCTTCCGTGTATTGCACATGCTCGCCGCCGGAAGGCGTCGGCCAGGTGATGCGCAGCAGGTAATCCCGGCCGGCGGCGACGCTGGGCGCGCTGCTGACGAACAGTCCGGTCTGGTTCACGTTGTACAGCGATTCCAGCAACGCGCCGCCGGCGTCGTTGCCGGGTTCGCGCGCGACCACGTCGACCGCCAGCGCGCCCGGCTGGAAACTGCGGATCACAACGTTGTCGCCTTCCCGGTGCGGCCCGAAGAACGCGAACGGGTCGCCCAGCCTTCCCTGCAGCACCGCATCAATCGTCTTCTGGTCGAGGCCGGTCAACTCGTCGGTCTGTTCACGCATTCGACGGTTCTCCTTCCCGCAACAATTCATCCACGATCTTCGCCAGCCCGTTCACCGGCACCGGAATCTGCGCCGGCCGGTTCGCCGCTTCGTAGCAGACTTCGTAACCGGCCTTTTCCAGCACGAACAGCTGCAGCAGCTTGCGCTCGGCCTCTTCCTCAACCTGGAACGCTCCCGCATGGGCGGTCTGCCGATAGGCGTCGAGGAAGGCGGCCTGGCAGGCCGGCGCGAAGGTGCGGATGATTTCCTGCTTGCGCAGTTCCGCCGTTTCGTCGAGATCGGAAAGCCCGGTCTTGGTCGCGAACGCGGTCGCGTAGTCGAAGGAGCGCAGCAGGCCGGCCACGTCGCGCAAGGGGCTGGCCTTGTCGCGCCGCTCTTCCAGCGGCTTGGCCGGTTCACCCTCGAAATCGACGATGTACACGTCGCCATGCGCGACCAGCACCTGGCCAAGATGGAAGTCGCCATGGATGCGGGTGCGCAGCGTGCCGAGTCCCGCCGCGGCGAGGCCGTCGAGCTTTTCCAGCAGCAGATCCTGCTGTTCGATCAGGCGCGCCACGCGCCGTCCTTCGGCTTCATTGCTCCATTCGGTCTTTGCGCGCACGATGGCAAAGGCCGCTTCCAGCTGGCGCCGCGCGCGCAATGCCCATTGCTCCACATCGTCCGGTCCGGCCGGCTCCGGCGCGAAATCCGGGTTGCCGGTCGGCGCCGCCAGCGCGGAGTGCATTTCGCCCAGCCGCCTGCCGAGCGTGGCCGCAAGCGTCAGCAGTTCTGTCTGCGGATCGGACAGTTCAGTGCTGGTTTCCGTGGTCGCCGCCGTTTCCGGCACCGCGACCTGCTGGATCCAGCGCGCCAGCGTGTCAAGCACCCATTGCCAGGCATCGCCCTGGTTGTGGATGTATTCCTGCATCAGGATCATCGTGTGCCGCATCCCGTCCTTGCCGATCCGAACCACCTCGCCCAGCATGCGCGGCGCATTCGCATAGCCGGCGGTGGTCAGGTAGCGCCCCATCTCGGCCTCCGGATGCATGCCGGGCAGCAGGCGGCGGATGATCTTGAGCACCATGCGGTCTTCCAGCACCAGCGAGCTGTTGGATTGTTCTGCCGCCAGGCGCCGGATCGCCGGCTGCTCGCCGACGTCGAACGCCGCCAGCGCCTCGGTCGGAACGAACCGCAGCTCCCCGTCGTTCGACGGCAGCACGGCGTCCGCGCGCAGCAGATCCAGGATCACATAGGAAAAGGAATCGAGCACGAAAGCGTCGGTCAGGAGGCCGACATGGCGCCCGCGCCGCACCCGCGCCAGCGCCAGCTGCTGCGGCATCGCGGTGACGATGTCTTCCTCGCGGATGAAGCCGAGCGGCATCAGGTAGCAGTCGGGGCCGGCGCTGGTGACGACCTCGATTTCCGCCAGCATGGCCGGCATCACGTTCGGTTTGGCCTGGGACGCCGGCAGCAGGGTCGCCGCCCCGATGCGGGCCGCCTTCAGTTTCTCCTGCTTGGCGGCATACCAGCGCCGCTTCGGCAGGTAGGCCGGCAGCGCCTCCCCTTCCAGGATCGCGCGGCGCGGCGCATCCAGCACTTCGGCGATGTGCTGGCGCAGCACCAGCGTCGCCATCTCCGGCAACGGTTCCGGCGCCGGCGTATGCCAGGCCGGCATGCTTGCCTCCTGCGTCAGCAGGAACCAGTAGAAACCGTAAGGCGGCAGCGTCAGCAGGTAAGGCAGCTTGCCGATCGGCGGGAAGGCGGATCCGCCCAGCATTTCCAGCGGCACCCGGCCGGCGTAGGATGACAGGTCGAGTTCGACCGCCTGCGCCGAGCGCGACACGTTGGCCACGCACAGGATGGTTTCCGTCGGGTCGTCCTGTCCGCCTTCGCCGAATTCGCGCAGGTAGGCGAGGATGCGGCGGTTGGCCGGGTACAGCAGCGTGAAGGTGCCGCGGCTGAACGCGCAGTGCTGCTTGCGGATCGCCAGCATGCGGCGCGTCCAGTTCAGCAGCGAATACGGGTCGGCCAGCTGCGACTCGACGTTGACGGTCTGGTAGCCGTACAGCGGGTCCATGATCGGCGGCAGCACCAGCCTGGCCGGGTCGGCACGCGAAAAGCCGCCGTTGCGGTCCGGCGTCCACTGCATCGGCGTGCGCACGCCGTCGCGGTCGCCCAGGTGGATGTTGTCGCCCATGCCGATCTCGTCGCCGTAGTACAGCACCGGCGTGCCGGGCATGGACAGCAGGAAGCTGTTGAGCAGCTCGGTGCGGCGGCGGTCGCGCTCCAGCAGCGGCGCCAGCCGGCGCCGTATGCCGAGGTTGATGCGCGCCCGCTTTTCCGCCGCATAGAAATTCCACAGGTAGTCGCGCTCCTTGTCGGTGACCATCTCCAGCGTCAGCTCGTCATGGTTGCGCAGGAAGATCGCCCACTGGCAGTTGGACGGGATTTCCGGCGTCTGCCGCAGGATGTCGGCAATCGGGAAGCGGTCTTCCTGCGCCAGCGCCATGTACATGCGCGGCATCAGCGGGAAGTGGAAGGCCATGTGGCATTCGTCGCTGCTGCCGAAATACGGCAGCACGTCTTCCGGCCACATGTTGGCCTCCGCCAGCAGCATGCGGCCCGGATAGCTGCGGTCGAGTTCGGCACGGATCCGCTTCAGGATGTCGTGGGTTTCCGGCAGGTTCTCGTTGCTGGTGCCTTCCCGTTCGATCAGGTAGGGCACCGCGTCCAGGCGCAGCCCGTCCACGCCCACGTCCAGCCAGTATTTCATGACGCCGATCACCGCCTTGAGCACCTGCGGATTGTCGAAATTCAGGTCCGGCTGATGCGAATAGAAGCGGTGCCAGAAGAACGCGTTGGCCACCGGGTCCCAGGTCCAGTTCGATTTTTCCGTGTCGCAGAAGATGATGCGCGTGCCGCTGTACGCCTGGTCGTTGTCCGACCATACATAGAATTCGCGCGCCTTGGAACCGGGCCTGGCCTTGCGCGCGCGCTGGAACCAGGGATGCTGGTCGGAGGTATGGTTGACCACCAGTTCGGTGATCACCCGCAGCCCCCGCCGGTGCGCTTCGGCGATGAAGCGTTTCGCGTCGGCCATGGTGCCGTAGTCGGGATGCACCCGGCGGTACTCGGCGATGTCGTAGCCGTCGTCGCGCCGCGGCGACGAATAGAACGGCAGCAGCCAGATAGTGTTCACGCCGAGGTCGGCGATGTAGTCCAGCTTGTCGATCAGGCCGGCAAAGTCGCCGATGCCGTCGTTGTTGGCATCGTAGAACGACTTGACGTGCACCTGGTAGATGATCGCATCCTTGTACCACAGCGGGTCGTCGCTGAAGGGCCTGGTTTTCGCCGCGGTGGGACCGGCAGCCCGGCGGGCTGTCCTGCGGCGGTCCGTACTCATATCCATGTTAAAAACTCACTTGTGTCGAACGCGCCATACTGCATAAGGGGAAACAAAGGGGTCGAGCCGCAGATGCCGCTGCCGCCCCTGCCAGGACTGGTGCGCACCGCTCAGCAGATCCGCCACTTCCAGCACGCCGTCGTCGGGCAGACCGAATTCCCACAAAGGAATGTCGAGGATCGCCTCGTGCGCCGCGAACGGATCGAGGTTGATCGCCCCCAGAATCACGTTGTCGCCGAAGCCGGCGTCGCCTTCCGCCGGCGGCGTCGCCTTCAGGAAGAACAGGATGTGGTCGCCGGATGCCGGCAGGAAGCGCACGTTGAGGTGCGTCTGCAGCGCCGGGTTGTCGCGCCGGATCCGGTTGAGCTGGCTGATCTCGTGGATGATGTTGCCGGGCCGGTTCCAGTCCCACGCGCGGATCTCGTACTTCTCCGAGTCGAGGTACTCTTCCTTGCCGGGAACCGGCGTTCCCTCGCACAGCTCGAAGCCGCTGTACATCCCCCACAGCCCCGACAGCAGCGTCGCCAGCGCGGCGCGGATCAGGAAGCCGGGCCGGCCGGAACGCTGCAGGAAGTACGGGTTGATGTCCGGCGTGTTGACGAAGAAATGCGGCCGGAAATATTCGCGTACCGGCGTGGTGGTCAGCTCGGTCAGGTAGTCGATGAATTCCTGTTTCGTATGGCGCCAGGTGAAATAGGTATACGACTGCGAATAGCCGACCTTTGCCAGCCGGTACATCATCTTGGGCCGGGTGAAGGCTTCCGACAGGAAGATGGTGTCCGGATAGCGGCCGCGGATATCGGCGATCAGCCACTCCCAGAACGGCAGCGGCTTGGTGTGCGGATTGTCGACCCGGAACACGCGCACACCTTCCTTGACCCAGAACAGCACCACGTCGCGCAGCGCGATCCACAGGTCGGGTAACGCGCCGTCCGCATAGAAATCGACGTTGACGATGTCCTGGTATTTCTTCGGCGGGTTTTCGGCGTAGCGGATGGTGCCGTCCGGGCGCCACGCGAACCATTCCGGATGCTGTTCCAGCCAGGGATGGTCGGGCGAGCACTGGATCGCGAAGTCGAGCGCCAGTTCCAGCCCGTGCCTGGCCGCCTCGTCACGCAGGCGGCGGAAGTCGTCCAGCGTGCCGAGCTGCGGATGGATCGCATCATGTCCGCCCTCTTCCGAACCGATCGCGTAGGGGCTGCCGGGATCGTCCGGGCCCGGCGTCAGGCTGTTGTTGCGCCCCTTGCGGTGCTTGCGCCCGATCGGATGGATCGGCGGGAAGTACAGGGTATCGAAGCCCATCGCCTCGATCGCCGGCAGCCGCTTCTCCACGTCGGCGAAGCTGCCGTGCCGCTGCGGATCGCCGCTCTGCGAGCGCGGGAACAGTTCATACCAGCTCGAAAAACGTGCGGCGCGGCGCTCCACGTCGACGCGCATCACCGGTTCGCTGCGCACCGCGAACGGCCGGGCGTCGGCGGCGCGCATCGCTTCCAGCATCGGTTCGGACAGCAGCGCAGCGACCCGCTCGGCATCGCGCGCCGGTGCCTTCGCCTTGTCGCGCGTGGCTTTCAGGTTTTTCGCCAGCGACTTCAAGGTCGCCGCCTGCGGGATGTCGTGGTCGAGCGCATGCTGCAGCGCCGCTTCCACCAGCAGCCGCCCTTCTTCCAGTTCGACCGCCACATTCAGGCCGGCGCCGGTCTTCTTTTCCAGTTCGTCGCGGTAAGTGGAAAACACGTCCTTCCACGCCTCGATCACGAACAGGTAGCGGCCGAGGCGCGTGACCGGCAGCGCCGCCGCCCAGCGGTCGTTTTCCACCAGGTGCATGCGGACCTCGTGCCACTGCGCCTCATCCGCCGTGCGCCACAGGCAGGCGACCGCGATCTTGTCATGGCCGTCGGTAAACACGTCGGCCTCGATGCGCACGCATTCGCCCACCGTGCGCTTGACCGGGAACCGGCCGCCGTCCACGGAAGGCGACACCGCCTCGATCGCAATGCGCGGCGCCTTGGCAGCCGCCGTCACCGCCTGCTTGCCGCGCGCCGGCGGCAGCAGCACAGGCGGCAGGCGGCGCGCGGTATATAGCTGCAGCTCGGCCGGACCCAGCGCAAGCGCTCCCGCTGCCGCCGTTTCCTCGCCGCCGGGCCAGATCCGCTCATGCCGGATGAAACCGTCGGCGCGCTCCTGCAACTGGCTTTCACCCACCTGCGCGCCGTGCAGGACGTCGGCGTTCACCGCCGCCAGCAAAGCCTGGCGGGACGGCCCAGCGGTCTCGCGCAGCAGCACCGCGACCGGCGCATCGGCGCCGGAGAGCAGCCGGAACGGCCTGGCGTAACACGACGCGCCGAGGCTGCCGATAAACCCGTTGACGGCTGCGATCTCCTCCGACAGGTCGAACGGCGCCTCGCGCCGCACCGCATCCCAGTCCGGGTCGCCGCGCAGGCCGGCCGCGCCGTGCTCGAATCCCATCGGCACCAGGATTCCGTTGCCGCAGGCGGCGGCCAGCCGCAACGCGCGCAGGTAGATCTGGCGCCGCGCGGCCGCCTCTTCATTGCCGCTCATGCGCGCGACCACCGCTTCGTCGGTGCTCTCCGGGAAGGCGATCGGCGGCGCGACACGGAACAGCCAGTCCTGCTCTTCGGCGAACCAGCGCGACTTGTAGTCCCACCACGCGCCGGAGGAAAACGTCGCATCGAAGCCGCATGGCGCGAGCGCTTCGATCTGCGGCGCCGTGCTGCCCGGCGTCCATGCGAGAAAGCGCAGCGCGCCGTGCGCAGTCTTTACCCGCGAAATCAGCGCTTCCCAGAACGCCGGCGGCGCATCGCCCAGCCCCAGGCAGCGCACGCCGGCAACGCCTTCCGCGGCCAGCTCGACGATCCGCTGCGCGAGATGGCCGGCGACCGCCGCGGCGATGTCGGGATCGTCATGCCGCAATGCCCGCACCCCCTCCGGCCGCAGCGTGCGGCGCGGATCGGGCAGGTCGTCGTCGCGGCTTCGGCCGTGGAACCATTCCGGATGGCTTTCCACCAGCGAAGGCTCGGCGCCGACGCTGCGCACATCGAAATCGAGCAGCAGCTGCACGCCGTGCCGCGCACAGGCCTTCGCCAGCTGCCGCAGATCCGCCTGCGGCCGCTCCGGCAACAGCACATGATCGAAACCGAGTGCGGCACTGCGCGCCAGATGCTGTTCGAGTTCGGTGGAGTCCGGGGCCAGGCAATAGATCCTGGGCAGGTAAGGCGTTGTTGTTCGCATTGTGTTGAACCGGATACCTGGAAAGCTGGAAAGAAAATGTCGCCGGCCAACGCCGGCAAATCATTTTCAATAGAGCACCGATTCTCGAGTTTGTTCGCGAAAAGACATTCAGAAATCGCAAGCCTGCATCGCGAGCGATGCCAGCCTCGCCATTTTTTTGCACCGGAATGCGACAACCAGTTGCAGGAAGAAAACAAAAAGCCCGGTTCTTGTCGCCCCGATATTGCGAAATTCCCTTGGGCAACAGATATTGCCTATGGGCGTCGCGCTGCATGACGTTGCGGTTGCACGCGGCGCCGGGTTTTGTGAGGCAGTCATGATTATTTATCAGGTGTACCCGCGCAGTTTCAGCGATGCCAATGACGACGGCATCGGCGACCTGGCCGGGATCGAGCGCAAGCTCCCGTATATCAAGAGTCTCGGCGTCGACGCAGTCTGGATCAGCCCGTTCTTCAAGTCGCCGATGAAGGATTTCGGCTATGACGTGTCGGACTACCGCGCGGTCGATCCCATCTTCGGCACCATGGACGATTTCAGGAGCCTGATGCGGCGCGCGAAGTCGCTCGGCCTCGGCATCATCGTCGACATGGTGATCTCGCACACCTCCGAAGAACATGCGTGGTTCAAGCAGAGCCGCGCGCGCCAGGACGACAAGTCGGACTGGTACCTGTGGGCCGATCCGAAGCCGGACGGCAGCCCGCCCAACAACTGGGTGTCGGTGTTCGGCGGACCGGCCTGGCGCTGGGATGCGGAACGCCGCCAATACTATTTCCACTCCTTCCTCTCCAGCCAGCCCGACCTGAACATGCACAACCCCGCGGTGCAGGACGCGGTGCTGGCCGAAATGGATTACTGGCTCGACATGGGCGTGGCCGGTTTCCGCTTCGATGCCTGCAACCATATCTTCCAGGACCTGCAGTTGCGCAATAACCCGCCGCGCGAACATACCGGCGACGCGCTGCACCCCTACGGCTTCCAGGTCCACTTGTACGACCAGGGACGGCCGGAGATGCTGCCCTTCCTGGAAAGGATACGGAAACTGCTGGATGCCTACGGCGCGTTCAGCCTGGCCGAGGTCGGCGGCGTCGATCCGCTCAAGCTGATGGGCCAGTACACCCAGCCCGGCCGCCTGCATTCCGCCTACAGCTTTGCGCTGATGCGCCCGGACTACAGCGTCGACTATGTGCGCAAGGTGATTGCGACGCTGGAAGAACACCTGCATCCGGACAGCGCCGCCTGCTATGCGATGAGCAATCACGACAAGCCGCGCGTGGCCACGCGCTGGCAGTACGGGCGCGACCGCGACGAGGCGGCAAAGCTGCACTTTGCGCTGCTGCTGTGCATGCGCGGCGACATCTGCCTGTACCAGGGCGAAGAGCTCGGCCTGCCGCAGGCCGAGGTGCCGTTCGAACGCCTGCAGGATCCGTTCGGCATTTCCTTCTGGCCGAAATTCAAGGGCCGCGACGGCTGCCGCACGCCGATGCCGTGGACCGGCGCGGCGCATGGCGGCTTCAGCACAGCCGAGCCCTGGCTGCCGGTGGTGGACGAGCATATCGCGCTGAACGTGGAACGACAGGAAACCGAGGCGGATTCGATGCTGCGCTTCGCGCGCGAGATGATCGCGCTGCGCAAGAAGACGCCGGCCTTGAAAAATGGCTGCATCGCTTTCGTCGATGCGCCGGACGGCGTGCTCGCGTTCGTGCGCGATGTCAACGGCGAGCACGTGCTCTGCTTGTTCAACCTCGGCGATGCGCCGAAGAAGATCAGCGGCCTGACGTACGACCGCATGGCATTCGCACGGCACGCGCAGGCGGATGGAAACGCGCTGACGCTGGGCGTGTGCGGGTTCTGCCTGCTGCAAGGCTGAAAGCTTAGCTGACCAGGCTATCGCAGCGCCTTCGGCACGCGGTTGGCGAGCACGGCCACGCTGTGGCCCTGCACTTCAAGCGATTGCGTCGTCATTTCGCGCGGTCCCCCGTTGCCCACCGCACTGTCGATCAGCAGGTGCCATCTGCGCTCCGGGTACGGAAAGCGGAAGCTGATCGGGTCGTGCCCGCCGTTGACCAGCATCAGCACGATGTCGAGCCGTCCGTCGGCGCCAGCGCTCGCGCGCTGCACCGCCAGCGCGCGCGCCTCCGGATTCTGCCACGCCTCCGGCGACAGCTCTTCGCCGCGTTCGTCGAACCAGGCCATGTCGCGCACGCCCGGCTCCAGTTCTTCGCCATGCAGGAAGCGCTGCGACTGCAGCGCGGCGAAGCTGTGGCGGATGGCCAGCAGGCGGGAGACATAATCGGTCAGCGCCTGTCCCTCGGGCGACTGCGCCGCATTCCAGTCCACCCAGGACAATTCATTGTCCTGGCAGTACGCATTGTTGTTGCCGTGCTGGCTGCGCCCGAACTCGTCGCCGGCAAGCAGCATCGGCGTGCCCTGCGCCAGCGCGACCGTCGCCAGCAGCGCGCAGCGCACCCGGTTGCGCAGTTCGAGGATGGACGGGTCGTCGGTCGGCCCCTCCACGCCCCAGTTGTTGCTGTAGTTTTCCGAGTGGCCGTCGTTGTTGTTCTCGCCGTTGGCGTCGTTGTGCTTTTCGTTGTAGCTGACCACGTCCTGCAGCGTGAAGCCGTCGTGCGACGCGACATAATTGATCGACGCCCAGGGCTTGCGCCGGCGCTTGTTGAACAGGTCGGCCGAACCCGACAGCCGGGCGGCGAAATCCGCGCGCTGGCCGGAGTCGCCGCGCCAGAAGCGGCGCACGCCGTCGCGGAACTTGTCGTTCCATTCGGCAAAGCCCGGCGGATGGTTGCCGAGCTGGTAGCCGCCGGGACCGATGTCCCACGGCTCCGAGATCAGCTTCAGGCGTGACAGCACCGGGTCCTGCAGGATCGCGTCGAAGAAGCCGGAGCCGGGGTCGAAGCCGGTCCCCTCCCGTCCCAGCGTCGCGCCCAGGTCGAAGCGGAAACCGTCGATGTGGAAGGAATCGGCCCAGTAGCGCAGCGAATCCATCACCATCTGCAGCACGCGCGGATGCGAGACATTGAGCGTGTTGCCGCAGCCGGTCTCGTTGATGTAGTAGCGCTCGTTGCCGGGCACCAGCCGGAAATAGCTGGCATTGTCGAGGCCGCGGAAACTGATGGTCGGCCCCATCTCGTTGCCGCTGCCGGTATGGTTGTAGACCACGTCCAGGATCACTTCGATGCCTGCCGCATGCAGGCGGCGCACTGCCATGCGCATGTCGTTCAGACCGCCCTGCGACAGGTAGCCCGGCTCCGGCGCGAAGAACGTCAGCGGACTGTAGCCCCAGTAGTTGCGCAATCCTTTTTCCAGCAGGAAGCGATCCTGCAGGAAGGCGTTGACCGGCATCAGTTCCAGCGTGGTCACGCCGAGCTTGAGCAGGTGGTCGATGAAGCGCGGATTGGCCAGCGCCGCGAAGCTGCCGCGCAGGTCGGGCCGCAGGTCTTCGCGCAGGATGGAAATGCCGCGCACATGGGCCTCGTAGATCACCGTCTTCGACCACGGAATGACCGGCCGCCGGTCGTCGCCCCAGTTGAACAGGTCCTCGACCACCACCGACTTCGGCACCGCCGGCGCGCTGTCGCGCCGGTCGTAGCTGAGGTCGCCGCGGGCCGCGCCGAGGCGGTAGCCGAACAGCGCGTCCGACCAGCGCAGCGGCCCCGACAGCATGCGCGTATAAGGATCGATCAGCAGCTTGTGATGGTTGAAGCGATAGCCTCGCTGCGGATCGTAGGGACCATACGCGCGATAGCCGTAGAGCAAGCCGGGCGAGGCCTCCGGCAGGTAGCCGTGCCAGACTTCGTCGGTGCAGTCCGGCAGCGGCAGGCGGGCCACTTCCCTGCGTCCGGCCGCGTCGAAGATGCAAAGCTCGATTCTTTCCGCGTTGGCGGAAAAAACCGCAAAGTTCACGCCCTGGCCGTCATAGGTCGCGCCCAGCGGGAACGGGCGTCCGGGCTGCAGGCGGTCCGGGATTTCGAAGAACATGAGTCCGCTTTCGGGATATTTCCTATAGGAGATGGGAATCACGGTTGTGCAGCGAACATGCTTGTTCGTTACACAACACCTCCGTATTGAGTGTTTCAATCGGATAAAGTTGCATTCCGATTAAGCCGTCGCGCGCTTCGGCAGTTGCGTCGCGGCCGCGCCCGCCTCCTCCTGCGCCGGAGTGGCGGTGCTGGCGAACAAGGCCCGCACCGGCGCGTCGCACAGTTCGCCGTACACGCCGATGTACTCCAGCGCCGGCTCTGTCCAGGAAAAGTCCGCCGCCATCGCATTGCATTGCATCGCATGCCATGCACTCGGATTTTCGTACAGGTCGAACGCGCGGCTGACCGCCTTGGTCATCCCGGCGGCCTCCTCGCCGTCGAACAGGATGCCGCTTGCCCCTTCCGGCGGCGTGCCGGCGAGCCCGGCGTCCGCGACCGTGTCGATGATGCCGCCCACCCGCGACGCCACCGGGATCGTGCCGTAACGCATGGAATACAGCGGCGTCAGGCCAAAGGGTTCGAACCGGCTGCCGTGCAAAAGCATGTCCGCCCCGGCGTGCAGCGCGTGCGCGCGCCGCTCGTCATAACCGATATGCACCGCGACCCGGCCGGGAAACCGCGCGGCCAGTTGCAGGAAGCCGCGCTCGTAGGCAGGGTCGCCGCGCCCGAGCACCGCCACCTGCGCGCGCGGAAAGCGCTGCAGGACGTCGGGCAGCGAGATCTGCGCGACGTCGGCCATCTTCTGGTGCGTGATGCGGCTGCCCACCGCCAGCACCGGCGCGAACGGATCGGCCGGCAGGTCGAACAGCGTCTGCAGGCCGCGCTTGCAGGCCGTCTTGCCGCGCATGTCCTGGCGCGAAAACGGCTTCGCGATCAGCGGATCGTGTTCCGGGTCCCAGGTATCGGTATCGACGCCGTTACGGATGGCATGCAGGCAGTCGCGGCGCGCGGCGAGCAGGCCGTCCATGCCGTGGCCGAAGCGCGGCGTCAGGATTTCCGCCGCATAGCTGCGGCTGACGGTGGAGATGCGGCCGGCATGGCGGATGCCCGCCTTGAGAAAACTCAGCTTGCCCCAGTACTCGCAGCCGTCAGGCGTGAGCAGGTGCGCGGGTATCCCCAGGGATGCGCCGAGTTCCAGCGGGTAATTCCCCTGGAAGGCGAGGTTGTGGATGGTCAGCAGCGAGCCGACGCCGGCGATCCCCTGCTCACCCAGCAATGCCGGTATCAGGCCCGCATGCCAGTCGTTCGCATGCACCACATGGGGCGGCGCGAGCGATGTCCTGCCCGCGCATACCGCGACCGCGGCATGCGCCAGCGCGGCGAAACACTGCGGATTGTCGGCGTGCTCTTCGCCGTCGCCATCGACATAGGGATTGCCGGCACGGCGCTCGAAGCCCGCGGTGCGCAGCAGAACCACCGGCACTTCGCCGTCGGGAGTCGTCCCGTGCAGCAGCCGGCCGGCGCCGCCCGGCAGGTCGGCGACCACGCCGGCGTCCTGCAGCCCGGCGGCGGCGTCGAGCGCGGCCGGATAACCGGGGATCATGACGGCGGCGTCGACGCCGCGCCGTCGAAGGGCTCTGGCCAGGGAGGTGATGACATCGGCGAGACCGCCGGTTTTGATGAAGGGAACAGCTTCTGATGCAACGATGAGAACGCGTGCGCTCAATCTAAAGGCTCCGGATTCGAACGGGATAATCAGTGCCGTCACGATAAATCGGCCACGCTGTTGTCCTCCTGTCCAATATCAATTGTTCGCCCGCTTCAGCGCAAGCGGTCTGCATCACGCGTCATGCGCGCGGCCGCGCCTGTCCTGCGGGCGATAGCGGACCGCGGCGCGCACAGACGCTTTCCGCAGGGATATAATCACCGGGCCTGTCACCCGGCGGCCAGCGCCGCACAAAAGCGCGACCGCCCGCATTACGAAAAAGGAAAGCTCATGAATCCCTTGCATCATGTCGCCACCGCCCTCGCCCTCGGCGCCGCCCTCGCGCTGCCCGCATTCGCCAACCCCGCTCAGCACCACCACGGCTCGTCCCATGCGGGACATGCGGCGCCGTCCGCCGCGCTCGCGGATGGCGAAGTGAAGAAGGTGGACAAGGGCAGCGGCAGACTCACGATCAAGCACGGCCCGCTGCCGCGGCTCGAGATGTCCGGCATGACGATGGCATTCAAGGTCGCCGATGCGCGCATGCTCGACCAGGTCAAGGCCGGCGACAAGATCCGCTTCGACGCGGACAATATCAAGGGCGCATTGACGGTGACGAAGCTGGAACTCGTGCGCTGACGGCCACGTTCGCCGCCGCGGCGAGCTGCAGGCCATGCATGCCGGTGCCTTTTTTGCAGGAATGAACTTCTTGTAAAGGACAGTCCTGCCTTTGGCGGTCCTGCGGGCCGCCTCATGCCTGCTGCGTCACGCCCTCCGCCTGGTCCTGTGCTTCAACGGATGCCGGCCGCGCGAGCGGCAGTCGGAGACGGAACAAGGTGCCCCGTCCCACCTCGCTTTCCACGTCGATCGTCCCCTGATGCTTGCGCATGATGCCGTAGGCCAGCGACAAACCGAGGCCGGTTCCCTTTCCTATCGGCTTGGTCGTAAAAAACGGATCAAAGATCCGGTTGAGGTTTTCGGCCGGAATGCCGCAGCCGGTATCCTGGATGTCGATCCATGCCTCGTTGTCCTGCACGCGGGTGCGCAGCGTGATCGTGCCGTTTCTTTCGATCGCCTGCCCGGCATTGAGCAGAATATTCATGAACACCTGATTCAGTTCCGAAGGAAGGCATTCGACCTCCGGCAGACCGCCGTATTCCTTGACGATCCGCACCTTGTATTTCAGCTCGTTCCAGATGATGTTGAGGGTGGTGTCGATATTCCGCTCGAGGTTGGCATAATGCCAGTCGGCTTCGCCGACGCGGGAGAAATCCTTGAGGTCCTGGACGATCTTCGTCACGCGGCCGAGGCCGTCTTTCGACTCCTCCAGCAGCCCCGCGATGTCTTCCTTGATGAAATCGAGATCGATCTCCTTCCTCAGCGCGTCGATCCCTCCTGCCAGCTGAGGCGCGGCCTGGCGGAGAATTTCCTGATGTTCCTCATAGGCGCGGATCAGGCGCAACAGGTCGGTGATATATCCCTGCATCGTGCCCACGTTCGAGTTCACGAAGCCGATCGGATTGTTGATTTCATGCGCGACGCCGGCGGCCAGCTGGCCGATCGACGCCAGCTTTTCGGATTGCAGCAGCTGCTGATGGGTTTCTTCCAGCCGCTGATTGGTCTTCTTCAGCTCGTCGTTCGCTTTCGTGAGCTCGGTGGTGCGTTCCTGGACCAGCACCTCCAGATCGTCCCGGTAACGCTCTACCGCGGCATTCTTTTCACACACCGCGTCCATCATGGCGGAAATGGAATTGCTCAGGTATTCGAACTCGGCGATGCCCCGGTAGCTTGGCTGTTGATTGACTTTCAGGTCGCGGATGATGCGCATGATCGGTCTGCGCATGCTGACGGTCAGATGCAGCATGAACAGGAAGGCGGCGCCGATAAGCGTTCCCGCGCCGATCCAGATGCCGTGAGCCAGGTTCTGCATGAAGTTGTCATACGCGTGGCTGTCCTGCACGAGCGTAATGCGCCATTGCCACGGCTCGAACATGAAGGTGTACATGTAGTAGCGGTCTTTGCCGACGCCGAACTGGTGGACACTGTCCAGGCTCTTTTGAATCGCGTAATCGGGCGCTTGCGGCAGATCGCCGCTCGACGTCAGGATCTTCGTCGCGGCGTCGAAGACATCGATCCGCAAGCCATTGGTGCGCGCAAAGTCTTCAAAGGCAACCAGGGTATTGACCTTACGGTCGCGTACCGAAGCGGGATCGGCCGCCTTCCGGGTACGCTGCAGCTCATTCACGTTGCTGTCCACGATTTGCTGCACCGCATACGAACGCCAGCGCAGATTGTTTTCCGCCTGCTCGTGCGCAAAGCTGCTGGTCGCATAGACAATGAACAGATAGGTGGCGCTTCCCAGGACCAGTGTGAATGCCACGATCGGGAAAAAAACACGGAATGCAAGGCGTTGTCGGATTTGGATCATGCTGGTTCTGCGTTGCCCTGTCGCTCGCCGCTGCGTCACTGCCCCCTGCCCGCGCCCCAGTTCGCGCGGCGCGGATGAACCGTCATCCATCCCGCCATCCCGGCCGGCGACGGAACGGCGGCTTGTCCTTTCATCCGTTCAGCGATGGATGAGCAGCTCCGCCGTTTTCGCCTCCGGCGGCCAGACGATTTCACGCCGGCCGTCCTGCCACTGGAAAACTACCGGAAAACGTTTGTTGAGCATGCCGTCCGGACCGACGGAAAAACGACCGATGACCGTCGCCATGTCGAGGGAAGACAATGCCCTGCGCAAGGCCGACCGTTCGGTTGTCCCCGCCTTCAGGATCGCCGCTTCCAGCACCTGCCCCGCCGCATACGGCGCGGCAGCCTGCTGCGTGGGCGTTTCGCTGAAACGGGCCCGGTAATCGATCGCGAACTGCAGCGAGCGCGGGAACAGGTCTTCATTCGCTTCCCACAGGCTGGTGGAACAGGTCATGTTCGCGTCATTGCCTAACTGCTCCGCATACTTCTGCACGGAGCCGCCGGTGGCGGCGTAGTACGCCGCAGGCATCCATCCGATTTTCTTCAGCGCCCTTCTCATCTGTATCGCTTCTTCCAGATAGCCGGCCAGCACAACCGCCTGCGCGCCGGACTGCCGCGCCAGTTCCGCGGCGCGCAGGAAGTCGGGAGAATGCCTGGGTTCGACGATATTGGCGGCAACGGTGATGCCGTATTGCGGCGCCCATTTCCGGGCGCCGCTTGCCACGCTTGCCGGAAAAATGTCGTCCGTCGTGACGATCGCGACCTGGCTGATGCTGGCGTTCGCCAAAAGCGCAAGAAAACCGACCGCGAACCGGCCGGCGGCCGGCAGTATCCCGAAAATGTTCTTGTAGCCCTTGTTCCATATTTCTTCGGACGCGGCGCCGGTGACAACGATCGAATAGCCATGCCGTTCGACCACCGGCGCAACGGCCAGGGTAATCGGACTCGAGTACGGACTGAACAGCAGCTCGACCTTATCCTTCAGGATCAGCTCTTCATAGATTCTTTGCGCCGTCTGGGGCTCGCTTTTGTCATCCCGGACGATCAATTCGACCTTGCGCCCGAGGATCCCTCCGCGCTGGTTGACGTGCGCCTCCCATAATTGATAGCCATTCCGGTGAAGGCGCCCGAACTCGGAAAGGGAACCGGTCAGGGAAAGGGACAGGCCGATGCGAATCGGAAGCGCTTCCCCTTGCGCATGGAGCGGTGCCAACGCGATCGCAAGCACAACGAAAAGCCGCCGGAAAAGGTAAAGCAATACTTGCTCAAGCAGAATCATTCCTCGCCTCTCCGCCGGACCGCCCTGTCGAGCCCGGACCGCCCGCCATGTACACGCTGCATTGCCAAATGCGCCGCTTCGCCGCGCCCCAGGCGCCTGCCAAGGCGGCGCCGCCGTCAGTACTTGCCGAACTGGGGCGCTTTTGTTCGCGCTTCCGAAGGCCACGTCAGTTCCGCCCTGCCCTGTTGCCACTGAAAAATCGCCGGAAAACGCTTGGTCTGGATGCCGGACGGCGCGACGGTGTACCGGCCGATGACGGTGTCCATGTCGAGCTCGAGCAGCACCTTGCGCAACCTGTCGCGGTTCGTTCCGCCGGCTTTCTGGATCGCGCGTTCCAGCACCTGCCCGCTCGCATACACGGCGGCCGCCTGCCAGGTCGGCTGGACGCCGAAACGGGCGGTGTAATCCTTCACGAATTGCGTCGACTCCGGGAACAGGTCGTCGCGCGGCTCCCACATGGTGGTCGAAAAGGTCCCGTTCGCTTCCTCTCCCAGCAGCTCGAGGTATTTCGGGTGGCTGCCGCCCACCGCGTTGTAAAACGCCTTCGGCGACCAGCCGGCCTTTTTCAGGCCCCTGCGCAACTGCAGCGCCTGCTCGAGGTAGTCGAGCTGCAGCACCGCCTCCGCGCCCGACTGGCGCGCCTTTATTGCGATCGCCTCGAAGTCCGTGGTCGCCTTCGGGACGCTGATGACCGTGGTCAGCACGATGTTGTATTGCGCCGCCCACTTCTTCACCCCCTCCCTTGCGCTCACCGACCAGGAGTCTTCCCCGGCGATCAGGGCCACCTTGTTGATGTTTGCATCGGACAGCATTGCCAGGAAGCCCACGGCGATACGCTGCGAAGGCAGCAACATGCCGAAAATATTCTTGTAACCCTTGCTCCAGATTTCCTCGGAAATCGCGGCATTGACGAGCGATGGATAGCCGTGTCTGTCAATGACCGGCGCGGCTGCCAGGGTCAGCGCGCTCGAGTATGGGGCGAACAGGAGGTCCACTTTTTCCTTCAGGATCAGGTCTTCGTAAATCTTTGCGGTCAGGCCGGGGTCGCCCTGGTCGTCCCGGATCAGCAGTTCGACCTTGCGCCCGAGGATGCCGCCGCGCTGATTGACCAGCGCTTGCCACAATTCATAGCCTGTCCGGTTCAGGCGCCCCGATGCCCCCGCCTGCCCGTCGCCTCCGGAGCCGCTCAGCGAGAGCGACATGCCGATCCGGATCGGCGGCGCTTCCGCGCGCGGCGCCGAAGCGACGACGGCGGCAAGAAGCGCAAGCAAGATGTTGCAGGACAGGCGGCGGATCGGGAGCGTAAACATCATCGTTTTTCCTCGCATTGATGCTGGCAGCTTCATTCAAATGACTTCACTGTTTTCTGTTGCTAAAGGCATGCCGCAACCCGCACCGCGGCCGCCGGCGCTGCTGCCCATGTACAGGTCCCGCAGCCGCACCTCGTCGCGCACCTGCGACGGACCGCCGGACAGAACGATGCGCCCGTGCTGGACAACATGGACGACATCCGCAAGTTCCATTGCCCGCTCCACATCCTGCTCGACGAGCAGCATGCCGAGTCCCGCTTGCCGAAGGCTTGCCAGCACCTCGTATAACCGGTCCACCATCGCCGGCGCCAGGCCCAGGCTGATTTCGTCGAATACAACCATCCTCGGCCGCCCCATCAGCGCGCGGCCAATGGCAAGCATCTGCTGCTGGCCATCGGACATCGCCGTGCCCGGGTGGCGGCGGCGCTCGCCCAGTATCGGAAAACTCCCGTAAACCGTCTCCAGGCGTTCCTGGCGGTCGGCCCGCGACACGCCTCGCGCGGCGACGAGGAGGTTTTCCTCGACGCTCAGTGCGGGAAATATGCGCCGCCCTTCCATGCATTGCGCGATGCCCATTGCGGTGATCGCGTGCGGACCGAGGCCGGTTATATCCTGCCGATCGAAAAGAACACGTCCGGAAACGGGGGGCAATGCGCCGGCAATGACCCGGCAAAGCGCGGTTTTTCCGGCGCCGTTGGCGCCAAGGATTGCCGTTACCCGGCCAGCCTGCGCGCTCAGGTTCACGTCGTGCAGCACGCCGGCCTGTCCGTAGCCGGCGCAGACATCCTTGAGCTCGAGCAGCACCGCCGGGGCCACGCCGGGCGGCGCAATGTCCCTTGCATCCACCAGTGCGGCCAGACCGCCGCGCCGCTGTCCGGGCTCGCGATGGCGGCTGCTGCTGCCAGGCGCGAACGCTGGCGTCGCGGGCAGCTTCCTCCGGTTGCGCTGCGCGCCGGGGGCACCCAGGTAAATCGCCGCGACATCGTCGCTGGACAACACTTCTGCCGCCAGTCCCAGCGCG
>Ga0196971_1000140_pt1 | contig 71608 bp, 71 predicted proteins | sample S1v_1013CmetaG_FD_148660 | JGI IMG/M metagenome (GOLD analysis project Ga0196971, IMG submission 148660) | Soil microbial communities from Anza Borrego desert, Southern California, United States - S1+v_10-13C | ecosystem: Environmental > Terrestrial > Soil > Desert | place: USA: California... | reverse complement strand
CATTGCAGCAATGGAGGGTGTAGAGCTGCCAGAACTCATTATTTCTACTTACTATGAGCCGGACTCAAAAGAAGGAGTTATAAAAATAGTTGACAACGGAATAGGCATGAGCTCTGATGTGTTGAATAATATAGGAACTCCGTTTTTTACAACGAAAGAAAAAGGTACCGGACTTGGTCTGGGGATTAGCTACCAAATAATGAGCGAGCATAATGGCAGAATAGATGTTGAAAGCGCTGAGGGAGAAGGAACAATTTTCAAGATCATTTTCACACAAATAGAAAATCTGATTTGAAATAAAAATCGCTGAAAAGCGATTTTTGTATTTTTTTTATTCTTTTTAAAAATACTAAAAACAGTGGAGGTGTGGAAATGAGGTTACAAGGCAGAATAAAAGTCGGCGCAAAAACAAAAAACCTTGTGAATTTTCTAGGCCCGGGGGATATTGCTGTCATCCATCATGATGATATTGATGAGATGGCATCCCTTGCTCTTGTCCATACCGGTGCAAAAGCAATAATCAATACGGGAAAAAGCATGACCGGCAGATTTCACGCAGCTGGTGCTACAACACTACTGCAGAATAATATGAGAGTCGTTGATGTAAGCCTGCCCCTGGATGGATTCAAGGACAACGATATGGTAACAGTACTGGATAATGATATTATAGTCAGAAACTACATATACAAAAATGTATGCACTACTGTCAACTGGGATTATATAAACAAAAGAAAACAAAAATCAAAAGAGAATGAGAACAACGAAATTCTAAAGTTCATAGATAATACAATAAATCATGCAGCTAATGAAATGGATAAGCTTGTCTGCTTTTCGGGATATCCCGAACTCTATACGAGGCTTGAAGGCCGGCATGTTATCGTTGTGGTTAGAAACAGCAGTTCTTTTGAGGAAATAAACGTATTAAAAAGTTATATAGAAAGGTTTAATCCCCTTTTTATAGGAGTGGATGGGGGAGCCGATCTGATTGTAAACTGCGGGTATACGCCGGATATACTGATCGGTGATATGGATAGCGTGTCTGACATAGGCATATACAGAAGCAGAGAAATTGTGCTCCATGCGTATGAGGACGGGTATTGCCCCTGCCTGGGCAGAATTGCTGCAATGAATCTGCCCTATAAAACAATTGCAATAAGGGGTACAAGTGAAGATGCAGCCTTAATGCTCGCTTATCATAAGAATGCGGAGCTGATCGTGCTTGTGGGAGGCCACAGCTGTATGTATGACTTTGTATGCAAGGGAAGACCCGGTATGGCAAGTACCTTCATAGCAAGGACTCTGATCGGCAGCAGGCTTGTAGACTGCAAAGGACTTGGTATAGTAACGGTATCGGAAAGTGAAGGGAAGGATACTTGGTGGGCGAAAATGTAAGCGTCATCATACCGGCTTATAATGAACAGGCCAGGATACTTCAGACTTTGGGGAGCTTGAAGGGCATTCCTGAGATCAGGGAAATCATCGTAGTTGATGACGGCTCCACGGATTCTACTTATCAGCTGCTAAAGCCGCTGGAGGGTATCAGGCTTTTACATGTTACAAGCAACAAAGGTAAAGGAAATGCTGTAAAGTATGCATTGGATTATGTGACCTGCAATATAGTAGCCCTTTTGGATGCTGACCTTTGTGAGAGTGCTTCGGAGATACAAAAACTTATTGAACATATAAGACCGGAGAAAAAGACAATAATAATCGGGAAGCTTAAGGCTCCAAATAAAAAAGGCGGCTTTGGGATAGTAAAAAGGGTATCCGGTAGAGGCTTTTATGCATTGACCTCCAGAAGGATAGATTCGCTGCTGAGCGGACAGAGGATACTTCCCGCAGACTTTTTGAGAAGCATTGACCTGCCCGATGGTTTTGGACTTGAATTTAAAATCACTCTCGAAGGAGTGAGAAGGGATTTTGAATTAATTGAAGTACCGGTTGATATGACGCACAGAGAAACGGGAAGGGATATCAAGGGCTTTCTCCATAGGGGGAAGCAGTGTCTTGACATAGTAAGACTTATCAGAAATGAGATGCGGGCATACAGATGATGGAGATAACGGCAATAATAGCAGTCTCTGTGATAATATCACGATTCCTGCTGCACAACATAATAAAAATGCTCTATAATTCAGATATGAAATGCAAAACAGTAAATTACAGGGGAAAAGCAATACCTGCAATAGGTGGCATAGTTTTCATACCTATTTTGCTGGTCGCAGTTCTCCTGCTTTTATTGTCAGGGCTTGGAAATTACTATGGCTATTTGGGCTATCTGTCATTGGTTGTCTGTATGGGCTTTATAGGGGTAATTGACGACCTTGTCGGAGATAAAAGCATCAAAGGCCTGATAAAACATGTCTCCAGCACCTTGAAGGGCAGGATGACCACTGGCTTTCTCAAGGCCATGATCGGCTTACTGGCATCATGTTTAGTCAGTATAGGATCAACAAGCACATATGCTGAATTCATTGTGAATGTCTCTGTTATTACTTTATTTGCAAATACTCTCAATCTTTTTGATTTGAGGCCGGGAAGAGCGGTAAAGGTATTTCTTCTGATGTCCGTTGTCCTTTTAACAGGAGCCAAAGGTAGAGCTGAGGAGGCGGCGCCTATAATAATACTCGGACTGGCAGCCGGGCTTTATATATCATATGACCTAAAGGAAATATGCATGCTTGGAGATACAGGGGCCAACATACTGGGTATTACCTTGGGTTACTACAGCACTCTGTTCCTTGGTTTCAACATGAGACTGCTGTTGCTTGGCTTTCTTGTATTTCTGAATATTCTATCGGAAAAAGTATCTATTACGGAAATAATTCGCAGTAACAGGCTGCTGTCCTATTTTGACGATATGGGAAGGGGGCAAACCGGCGGTAAATGATAGAACTGATAACAGCGCAAGTGGAAGAAGTCACGTTCAGAGACAAAAATATAACCAGGTTCACTATAAAATCAGATGGAAGGCTGCATAACTGTATAAATTACAACCAGCTGACAGGAGAGGTACTGGAAAAGGATACCGTATTGTTGAATACAACTGCCGTAGAGCTTGGACTTGGTTCGGGAGGCTATCACTTTGTGCTGGCGAATCTCCGCAGTAATGGGCATTCAAATATCAGCAGCGGTCATATCATGAAGCTGAGATACACTCCGATGCAAATCAACTGTATGGCTGCTGAAGCCCAGGAAAGCCCTCATCATGAGCTTTTCAACAGCTTTGAATCCCTTGAACATATGCCGGTGATAGCGGGTACTCTTCACAGTATGTTGGCTCCTATAGCATTGGCTTTAAAACATCTCGGGGGTAAAAAGAGGATAGTATATATAATGACAGACGGAGGAGCATTGCCCATATGGATGAGTGAAACAGTAAAAAGGCTTTGGGAGGATGGTGTCCTTATAGGGACTGTGACATATGGAAATGCCTTTGGCGGAGACATTGAGTGTATAAATATATATACAGCCCTTATTGCGGCAAAAGAAATATTAAGAGCTGATGCTGCTATTGTATGTATGGGACCAGGAATTGCAGGGACTGATACAAAATATGGCTTCAGCGGCATTGAACAAAGCCAGATAATTGACGCTGCAAACAACCTGAAAGGGAAAGTCATAGCAGTACCGCGGGTATCCTTTTCAGACAGCAGAAGCCGTCACTATGGCCTGAGCCACCACAGCAGAATGACACTGGGAAAGCTGTGCTGTACCAAAGCCTTTGTAGCAATGCCTGAGCTTGAATCGTCAAAGCAGAAGCTTTTAGAAGCGCAACTCAAGGAAAGCGGGATACTATCCAGGCATGAGGTCAGCTTCTTCAGCGGTGAGCAGGTTCTGGGACTAATGGAAAAGGAACAGAGCATGCTTCTGAAAATGGGAAAAAGCTTCAGTCAGGATAAGGAGTATTTCTTAACGTGCGGGCTTTCCGCATTACTTACTATCAGTTAAGCTTCTGCCTGTATGTCAGGATATATTCCTTTAAGGTGATATGCTTGTTTTCTATAGCAGATAAATACGATATCAGTTCATTGAATTTCCCCACATAGTGAAAACCATTACCATAAACATATTTTGTCATTTTACATACCTTCCTTTTACTTATAATAATTACAGTGCTAGAATATTATATGTACAAGCAGCAGATATATTCCATCAACGATGGAAAGAAGGGAGACAGATTAAATTGAGCAGGGAAGAGACAATTTCCAGCAGAAATATATACGATGGTTCGATATTGAAGCTGGATCTGCATGAGGTCATATTGGAAAACCAAAAAATAGCCAGAAGAGAAATAATCACCCATCATGGTGGTGTGGGAGTAATACCAATTACTGCTTCAGGTGAAATCGTTCTTGTAAGGCAGTACAGGAAGCCCTTTGAGGTTGAAACACTTGAGATTCCTGCCGGTAAGAAGGAAAAGGATGAAGAGCCGCTGACATGTGCAATAAGGGAGCTTAGGGAAGAGACCGGCATAACAGCCGGAAGCATTAACTTTCTTGTGGATATGTATCCATCTCCGGGTTATACCAATGAAGTGGTACGTATATACAAGGCTGAAGGCTTGACTTACGGTGATATGTCTACAGATGAGGATGAGTTTGTTGAGGTTTACAGGTATACAATGAAAGAAGCAGTTGAACTTATAAAGGATGGCCGGATAAAGGATGCAAAGACAATAATTGCCATTTTGATGGTCGCAAATGAAAGGCTTGACCAAAGTTGTGGGCATATGAATAAATGATATCATAATATAACCCCCCGAAGCATATTATCAACATAGAGAAATAGTAGAATTTATTACTTTTGATAAAAGCGAGAGGGGGTATTTCTTTTGCTGGACAGCCTGAATGATTCAATCAGAAGGCACCTTGCCGATAATATATGGATTTATGTGATTGTTGTTTTTATGTTTATACTAGGAATAGGTCTGGGTGCGATGACTGTAAACCGTATTGATGAAGTGTCCAAGACCGATGCAAAAACATACATAGAAGGTTTTTTGGAACTGACATCACGGAACGAACTGCAAACAACATACATATTGAAGCAGTCCATTAAGTTCAATCTGTATTTTACTCTGGTGCTGTTTTTTTCAGGCCTGGTATACCTCGGTATAATAATTGTTCCGGTACTTATTGCTTTCAGGGGCTTCTGCATTGGTTTTTCAATAGCTTTTCTCACAGAGAATTTTGGAAGCAATGGTTTCCTTTTGTCAATAGGTTCTGTGCTTCCGCAAAATTTAATATATGTGCCGGTAATAATAGTTATGGGTGTTATAGGCTTGAACTATTCATTATTGGCCTTCAGGAACAAGTATTTTAAGAAATATGGCGCCGTTTCCAATCTGTTTGCTCCCTACGCCTTTTCCACACTTGTACTTTTCATTGTGCTTATAGCAGGATGCATAGTGGAAGCGTACATAACGTCTCTTTTAGTAAGGGCAATAACACCATATATGATGCAATAGGGGGCAGAGGATGAACAGATTCGTAAGCCGCAGATTTCTTAATATTTATATAGTAGCATTCATGTTGCTGTTTGTGATAATGATTGTAATGCCTGAGCTTGTAGACCGCATAATGCATCTTTTCAGTGAGATGATCATTCCGAAGAATAATTCCATTATAGTATTTAAGGAGTTTGTTGAAAGACAGGAGGCTGTTATGAAATTCCTGAAAATTATAAAAAAGGCTTTCATTGAAGCATTATAACAACCAAGGAAGCCTTTTTTGAAACTCGTTGAGGTCAAGTGGTACACTAAGGAAATTTATACTTTCCTACTCGTTATAAAAAAGTTAACAAACTTTATGTAAAATTTTCAATTATTGGAGGATTTTCATTATTAATGTTGAATTAATGTAATGATATTGTAATAGAGGGGATATGATTCTAATGAATTATATAGAGTTGTTTTTAAGTTATCTCGTTGTTAACAAGGAGCTGTCGGCTAATACGCTGGAATCCTATAAAAGAGATATCAGACAATTCGAAGCGTATCTCAAAGAGCATACTCTTTCGCTGGAAAAGGTCACCAAGACAATAATCATTACATATCTGATAGCATTGCAGAAGACTGGTAAAGCAACTTCCACCATATCCAGGAATCTTGCTTCCATCAGGTGCTTTTATCAATTTATGCAAAATTCCAGATACATGGATACCGATCCATCGGCAAACCTTGAATCACCAAAGGTGGAAAAAAAGCTTCCGTCTGTTCTCACAAAGAAGGAAGTGGAGCTTCTGCTTGAGCAGCCTGTACCTACAGATGCAAAGGGGGCCAGGGATAAGGCGATGCTGGAACTGCTTTATGCGACAGGCATAAGGGTATCAGAGCTTATATCATTGGATATAAGCGATATAGACCTTAACTCAGGCTTGATCGTATGTAAGAACAGTGAGGTAAAGTCCAGAACAATACCCCTTGGAAACATAGCAGTGAAATTTATCAGAATTTATCTGAATGATTTCAGAAGAAAGCTTTGTTCCAATGAAAACAACACTCTTCTGTTTGTGAATTTCCACGGACAGAAAATGACACGTCAGGGCTTCTGGAAGATAATAAAATACTATACAGCAAAGGCAAAGATAAATAAGTGCATCACTCCCCATACCTTAAGACATTCCTTTGCAGTTCACCTGATAGAAAACGGAGCAGATCTGCAGGTTATACAGGAGATGCTCGGTCACTCAGATATTTCAACTACCCAGGTATACAGCAGGGTAAATAAGAACAAAATAAAAGAAGTATACAGCAAGACTCACCCAAGGGCTTAACAAGCCCTTTTTAAAATTGGGAAGGGTTACGGGGCTACGGGGCTGCGTGGTTGCAGGGGCGAACAGTGTTCGTCCGGGTGATAACAATTGTACATTCAGGAGGTAAATATGGTAAACAGGGTAATACTTATAGTAATGGACAGTGTAGGAGTCGGGGAGCTTCCTGATGCTGGGACTTACGGAGATTCAGGCAGCAATACCCTCGGCAATATAGCAGGAAGTATAAAGGACTTCAGGCTGGAGAATCTTGAGGCTTTAGGGCTGGGTAACATTGATGGGCACACGGGCTTGAAAAGTACGGAGGATCCGATGGGCAGCTACGGCAGAGCCGGAGAGATCTCGCCTGGAAAAGATACAACAACAGGCCATTGGGAAATCGCCGGAATAACACTGGAACAGGCTTTTCCAACATTTCCTGAAGGTTTTCCACAAGAGCTGGTAGACGCTTTCGAAAATGCAATAGGCACAAAAACACTTGGAAATGAAGTGGCATCCGGTACGGAAATTATAGCAAGACTTGGTGATGAACATGTGAAAACAGGCTATCCGATAATATACACTTCTGCGGACAGTGTATTCCAGATAGCAGCACATGAGGAGGTAATCCCGCTTGCCAGGCTTTATGAAATATGTGAAAAGGCAAGGCATCTGCTAAAGGATAAGTACGCTGTGGGAAGGGTCATTGCAAGGCCGTTCCTTGGAACAAGCGGAAGCTACAAGCGTACTCCCAACAGAAAAGACTTTTCCTTGAAACCTGTAAAAAAGACCATGCTGGACATTATTGCAGAGAATAACATGAGAGTTACGGCAGTGGGAAAAATAGAGGATATATTTGCAGGAACAGGAATTACTGAGGCTGTACATACAAAGAATAACATGGAGGGTATGGATAAAACACTGGAGTATATCAAAACGGATAAAAAAGGTTTGATATTCACTAATCTTGTGGATTTTGACATGCTTTACGGACATAGAAACGATGTGAACGGATATGCGCAGGCGCTTAAGGAGTTTGACGCCAGATTGCCCGAGGTTTATGCAGCAATGAAGGATTCGGATGTACTGATTATAACGTCGGATCACGGCTGCGACCCCACTACCGAAAGTACTGATCATTCAAGAGAATACATACCTGTGCTGTTATATGGAAAGCATGTGAAGACCGGGGTAAATATAGGCACAAGAACAGGGTTTTGTGATATTGGGGCAACAGTACTTGATATATTGGGGCTTCCTATGGACATCAAAGGTATATCCTTTAAAAATGAGATATTTACTGAGGGGGGAATATAATGGAAAAGGAATTGATCACCAGAATATATGAAGCAAGGGATTTTATCCTTGAAAGGATAAAATCCGTACCGGAAATTGCACTTATACTTGGCTCTGGTCTTGGGGATATGGCAGAGGAAGCAGAGGACAAGACTGCAATAGATTACAAGGAAATTCCCAACTTTCCTGTGTCAACAGTGCAGGGGCATAAGGGCAGGCTGGTTTTCGGAAGGATAAGCGGAAAAAGAGTGGTTTTCATGCAAGGGCGTTTTCACTATTATGAAGGCTATAGGATGGAAGATGTGGTTTTTCCCGTGTGGGTTTTCAAAGCCCTGGGGGTAGAGAAGCTTATTGTGACCAATGCCGCCGGAGGCGTGAATACCAGCTTCAATCCCGGAGATCTTATGCTTATAAAGGACCATATAAACTATACAAATAACAACCCGTTGATCGGACCGAATCTGGAAGCCTTCGGGCCCAGGTTCCCTGATATGTCTGAAGCATATTCGAAGGGATTGACTGAATTAGTAAGAAAAAGTGCAGCTGAAAACGGTATAAAGCTGCAGGAAGGAACCTATACCTTCCTTACAGGGCCAAGCTACGAAACACCGGCTGAGATAAGGGCCTGCAGAATAATTGGGGCCGACGCCGTAGGAATGTCCACAGTACCTGAAGTAGTCGCTGCAAATCACTGTGGGATCAAAGCAGTCGGTATTTCCTGCATTACAAATATGGCAGCGGGTATATTGGATCAGCCCTTGAACCATAAAGAAGTCATGGAGACTGCCGACAGAGTGAAGGAAAACTTCTCAAAGCTTATAAAGAGTGTCGTTGATAATATTAAGTAAATAAATACTCGGGGGTATGGATATGGATTTAAGAGCAAGGATAACAAAAGCATCGGAATTTATAAAGGAGAAGGCGGGCTTTGAGCCGGAGATAGGGATAATACTTGGTACTGGCCTGGGCTCCTTAGGGGATCACATTGAAAAGGTATCTGTCATCAACTATGCTGATATACCTGAATTCCCTGTCTCCACTGTGTATGGACACGAAGGAAAGTTAATACTCGGTATGCTTTCCGGGAAAAAGGTGATTGCTATGCAGGGGAGATTCCATTATTATGAGGGATATACAATGCAGGAGGTAACAATACCTGTAAGAGTCATGAAAGAGCTGGGAATAAAGCTTCTTGTTGCAAGCAACGCATGCGGAGGCCTTAACCCTGCTTTCAAAGCAGGTGATATTATGATAATTACAGATCACATCAATTTTATGGGCACAAACCCTCTGATAGGGCCGAACCTTGACGAATTCGGGCCTCGTTTTCCTGATATGTCCCAGGTGTATGACAGGGGTATGATTGAAACACTTGAGAGGGTTGCAAAAGAACAGGGAATTATTGTACATAAAGGTGTTTACGGGGCTGTAAGCGGTCCAAACTACAGCACGAAGGCAGAGCTGAGAATGATGATAAAGCTTGGTTCCGACACAGTAGGAATGTCAACGGTACCGGAAGCAATCACAGCAAAGCATTGTGGTCTGAAGGTAACAGGGATATCCTGCGTTACTGACATGGCAATTCCTGATACAATGACTGCACCAACTCATGAAGAGATCGTAAGGGTGGCTGAATCAGTCAAGCCGAGGTTTACAGCACTGGTGAAGCAGTTTATTAAAGAGGTGCAGCTTAATTGAGGGGGAGTGCAAAACTATGAGAATGATTGATTTGATAAATAAAAAGAAATATGGTGGTACTTTAACCAAAGAAGAAATTGACTTTATAGTTCAGGGATATACTAAAGGTCAGATACCTGATTATCAAATATCTGCTTTCCTTATGGCTGTATATTTTAAAGGTATGGATAAAGATGAAACTGCTAATTTAACTTTGTCTATGGTTCATTCAGGTGATACAATAGACCTTTCAGATATTGAAGGAATTAAAGTTGATAAACATTCAACTGGTGGAGTTGGTGACAAAATTAGTATGATTGTAATTCCACTTGTTGCATCATTAGGTATTCCAATAGCTAAAATGAGTGGAAGAGGTCTTGGGCATACTGGTGGGACAATAGATAAATTAGAAGCTATAGAAGGATTTAAGACTGAACTGACTAGAGAAGAGTTCATTAAGAATGTAAATACATTTAAGATGGCAATATCAGGTCAATCCGGGAATCTTACTCCTGCTGATAAAAAGCTGTATGCACTGAGAGACGTTACTGCTACAGTAGATAGCATACCGCTGATTGCAAGCTCGATTATGAGTAAAAAGATAGCCTCAGGCTCGGATGCCATTGTCCTAGACGTTAAAGTAGGTTCAGGTGCATTTATGAAATCTGTTGATGAAGCTATTGTACTGGCAAAAACAATGGTTGAAATCGGAAAGTCCTTAAACCGAAAGACTGTAGCAGTGGTTACAGATATGAGTCAGCCTCTAGGACATGAAGTAGGGAATTCTAATGAAATAATAGAGGCAATCGAAGTTCTCAAAGGAAATGGAGCTGAGGATGAGACGCAAGTTGCATTAACTATAGCTTCCTATATGGCAATATTGGGTGGTGCTTTTGAAGAATTTGATAAAGCGTATAGTACATTACAAGAAATTATAAAATCAGGTAAGGCTATAGAAAAACTAAAAGAGTTCATTAAAGTACAGGGAGGAAATTCTGAAGTTGTTGACAATACTGAATTGCTGCCAAGAGCAAAGTATCATATTGAAGTAAAGGCAAATGAGAGTGGCTATGTAAATGCTATAGATGCAGAAAAGATAGGTATCTCAGCAATGTTGCTTGGAGCAGGCAGAGCAACAAAAGAGGATAAGATTGATTTCTCAGCTGGAATTACAATGGTTAAGAAGGTTGGAGAACCTGTTAATAAGGGTGATTGTATTTGTGTACTCCACACCAACCATACAGAAACAACAGATGCAATTATAAAAGTACAAGACGCTTTTATAATAAATGAAACACCACTAAAAGCTATCAAATATATTTATGATATAATTAAATAAATGGATGAGGGCAAGTTTATAACTTGTCCTTTTTTATTGTTGTTCTACGGAGTTAAATTCTTTACTATTTGCTGTGATGAATGGTGTTAAAAATCACGACCTTGATCAGTGCCTCGCGTGCCCAAAAAGGGATATACATTACGAGGCACTATTATATTGACCGGGACGGTTTTGAGCTTTTTGGAATTGCATAACACGACCTGCAGCAGGGCAACATAAAAGTAAAATAATCTAGTAGGAGGATTGTTATGTATAATTTATCAAGAATAAATAGATTATCTAAAAAGTTAATTTGTTTTATATTCATCCTTGCAGTAGCCTCTTTTGATACAATTATTCCTGTTTATGCAAATGATGATATGAATCTGAATTGTAAATCGGCAGTACTTATGGACTACGGCACAGGTAAAATAATATATGAACAGAACTCTCATGAGAAGCTTCCTCCCGCAAGTGTCACGAAAGTAATGACAATGCTCCTTACTATGGAAGCACTGGACAGCGGCAAAATAAGCTATGAAGACCGGGTGACCATAAGTGCCCAGGCTTCCAGCAAGAACAACAAGGGAACAATGCTGCTGCTGGACGCAGGAGAAGTCAGGACAGTAAAGGAATTATTGTACGGTATAGCTGTTGAGTCAGCCAATGATGCCTGTATAGCAATGGCAGAGCATATATCAGGAAGTGAAGAGGAATTTGTCAAGCTGATGAATAAAAGGGCTAAAGAGCTTGGCGCCGTTGAGACCAATTTTGTTAATCCCAATGGGCTGCCGGCTGAAGGACATGTGACCTCCGCTTATGATCTGGCTGTAATGTCGAGAGAGTTGCTCAAGCATGAAAAGATATTCGAGTTCATATCCAAATATATGATCACAATATATGTAGGGAAGAACAATAATGTAAAACGGGAATTGGTTAACAAGAATAAGATGGTAAGGTTCTACAACGATGTAGATGGCATCAAGACAGGTTGGACCGATGATGCCGGTTACTGTATATCAGTGACGGCGAAAAGGAACAATCTGAGGCTTATAAGCGTTGTCATGGGATCTCCCAAGGTTGAGATAAGGAACAAGGAGGCGAGAAAGCTTATTGATTATGGCTTTGCGAACTTCAACAGTACCAAAGTGTTCAAGAAGGGTGACAATATCCAGGAAGTGAAGGTATCGAAGGGCAGCAAGCTTACAGTGAATGCAGTTACAGGCTGTGACATATCCGTACTGCTGAATAAGGGTGAAGAGAAAAATATAAAGAAGACAGTGGAATTGCCTGAAGTGTTAAATGCACCGCTTAAGAAAGGCGATAAGCTGGGCGGGCTGGTTATACTTGTAAATGATAAAGAGGTTGGAAGGTATGACCTGGTTTGTGATGCTGATGTAAGCAGATCCTCCTTTATGAATAACCTGAGAAACTCTTTTATATTTTGGTTCGGCAACTCAAAGAAATGAATAATCAATTAAATAAAGGCTGCTGCCGTGAGATTGACTCTCAGACAGCAGTCTTTCTATTGAATCTGATGCTCTTCCGTGATATAATTAAATGATAATATAGGAATAGAGGTATAATATCAATGTGTACAGCATCCATGCGTTTAAGATAATCAGGTACAGAACATCAGCTCTACCAGTTTGATTTTGGTTGAGTTAATTGTGCTGTTTCAGTTTATTACCTTCTTCGGATGAGTGGTGTGCTTTTCTATGCTCTAAATCAGAGTGTAATTTGCTATTCTCATTCTCCAGGTATATTAATTGTACAGTACAACTCAGCCTATGGCTCAGTTATGTTCTGTACTTTTTGATTTTTTGAAAAAATGTATTTAATATGAGAGGTATATATATGAAAAAAGAAAATCAAAACTGGAAAAAAGTGTTCTTTACTATATGGATAGGGCAGGCGTTTTCCCTGATAGGCAGTTCAGCGGCACAGTTTGCCATTATCTGGTGGCTGACGGTTCAAACAGGCTCGGCTATGGTACTTGCAATTGCCAGTATTGTTGCATTCCTACCCCAGGCCGTTATAGGACCCTTTGCAGGGGTATATGTTGACAGGCACAGCCGCAAAACCATCATGATAGCTGCAGATCTGCTGGTAGCATCAGCGAGTGGAGTGCTGGCAGCTTCGTTCATATTCGGAGAACCTCAGATATGGTTGGTGTATCTGATACTATTTATACGTGCTATAGGTTCATGCTTTCATTCACCAGCGATGCAGGCAGCTATGCCCATGCTGGTACCGGAAAGCGAGCTTACAAAAGTGGCAGGTTGGAACCAGCTGGTCGTTTCAGTCACTGCAATGGCCGGACCAGTACTTGGCACAATGCTGATGACCGCATTTTCCATTCCGGCAGTTATGGCTGTAGATATAATAGGGGCAGTAATTGCAGCATTGACAGTAGCTGCAGTTTCGATTCCAAATCCTGAAAAATCGGAGGCAGGGCAGCACATTCTTAAGGATATGCTTGCCGGAATCAATATAATAAAAGAAAACAAACCTCTGAGGATCATGACAATACCAATGATGATCTTTGTATTTGTCTATCTACCGGTAAACGCACTGTTCCCATTGATGGTAAGCATTCATTTTAAAGGCGGGGCATGGCATGCGAGTATTGTAGAATTTGTATTCGCTTCAGGCTTGCTGATCTCGTCGCTTATCCTGGGAATCTGGGGTGGGGCTAAGAACAAGCCGTTAATGGTATCGGGCTCTATAGGAATACTTGGCATACTGCTTGCTGTATCAGGAGTTCTGCCGGAGCAGGGTTTTCCGGTGTTCGTGATACTTTGCGGAATAATGGGCGTAAGCGGCAATCTGATATCAGTTCCCTATACTTCCTTTATTCAGGAAACAGTACCCCCTGAAGCCCTCGGAAGGGTATTTGCCATTCTTGGCAGCATGATGTCCTTCGCCACTCCAATAGGTCTGTTCATCGCCGGTCCTCTAGCAGAGGTAATCGGTGTAGCACAATGGTTCCTGATATCAGGGCTTCTGATTTTCCTGGCGGGTTTTATTGGGCTGATATTAAGCAGAAAGTTATAACGAGGCAAAAATGTCCACCACCTCCATAGTTAGCGGGTACCAATTTGGATTTTCAGGCGGTGAGCATATCTCCCGCCTCGTTGAAACGGTGTGTTGTAATTGCATATGCAATTACTTCTGTTGTTATAAAATAAAAAACAATTCTTAGGGGTTTAAGACAACTTAAGTCCCTTTATCTTAAAACACACTGGGGAGCAGACATGTATACATATATGTGGCTATTACGTGACTGCTCCAATTTTCTGCTCTGTTTAATCCAAGCTAATAAAGACAACTTAAGCCCCTTTGTCTTGTGTAATTGGTATAAATATATTAGAATATAGTAGAAAATATATTTATATTACCAATATATAAGGAGATGCTTCATGGACTTACTCAGTAAATTTCTGTTCAATCTTAATCAGAACTTTCATATTACAGATTTATTATACAGCTTGCCGGGAATAATAATCGCATTTACAGTGCATGAATACTCCCATGCCCTGGCAGCCTACCTGATGGGTGACAAGACAGCCAAACAGTTCGGGAGGCTTACTCTTAACCCCATAGCCCATATAGATCCACTGGGTTTTCTGTGCCTTATTGTGACAAGGCGTTTCGGGTGGGCGAAGCCGGTTCCGGTCAATGATATTAATTTCAAGGACAGGAAAAAGGGGATGCTGCTTGTTTCTTTAGCCGGTCCTATGTCCAATTTTATAACGGCTCTATTGATCGCAATAGCCTATCCTTTGTTTTACGACAGCATGGGAGTTGCAATGAAAAGCATTCTTTCAATTGCATATATCATAAACCTCAGCATCGGGGTGTTCAATCTGATACCGATTCCGCCCCTGGACGGTTCAAAGATATTGGATGTGTTTTTAACAAACAAGCAGAAGTTTTTCCTGAGAAGGTATGCGTTGTATTCCAACATAATAATAATCATGCTGATTTTTTCCGGCGTTATAGGTATGATACTGGGGCCTGCGATCCAGGCTCTGGATACTATTATAAATGCTGTTGTGGGGCTGTTTTTTTAGTGCCTCGTAAAGTATATCCCTTCTGGGGTTTACGAGGCACTGAATCAATGTAGTGCTTATTAACACTATGAAAGGTAAGAAATTTGTTGTGTTAATAAGCACTACCCGGCATTAAATTTAAATTCACCTATGGGAGGTATAACATGGCTAAGCAAAGAATTATGAGTGGTATGAGACCTACCGGCAGTCTTCATCTGGGGAACTATTTCGGTGCCCTGGAAAACTGGGTTAGATTGCAGGACGAATATGATTGTTTTTTCTCTATTGTTGACTGGCATGCCCTGACCACGGGCTATGAAGATACAAGTGAGATAAAGAATAATGTGATGGAAATGGCTGTGGACTGGCTGAGTGCCGGCCTGGATCCTGAGAGGAGCACTATTTTCCTGCAGTCAAATGTCAAGGAGATAGCAGAGCTTCATCTGCTGCTTTCTATGACGGTTCCTCTTTCATGGCTGGAAAGGTGCCCTACCTATAAGGATCAGCTGGTACAGCTGAAAGAGAAGAATATAGCTACCTACGGCTTCCTGGGGTATCCGAATCTGCAGGCCGCAGACATACTTGTGCATAAAGCAAGCGTCGTACCTGTCGGTGAGGACCAGCTTCCCCATCTGGAGCTCAGCCGTGAGATAGCCAGAAGGTTCAACTATATATATGGAGACACCTTCCCGGAGCCTCAGGCAAAAATGAATCAGATAAAGCAGCTGCCCGGCCTGGATGGAAGGAAGATGAGCAAAAGCTATGACAATACTATTGCACTGTCTGATTCCCCGGATACTATAAGGGAAAAGGTAAAACAGATGATAACCGACCCGTTGAAGATCAGGAAGAATGATCCCGGGCATCCTGATGTATGTAACGTATATGCTTTTCATAAAGTTTTTTCCGAAAAGACCCATGAAGAAACCCACAGTATATGCAAGACAGGTGCATTAGGCTGTGTTTCCTGTAAAAAGAACCTTGCAGAGAATATTGTAGAATATATGGCGCCGATGTATGAGCGCAGGCAAAAGCTTTTAAGCAATAAGGACAGTATTGTTGAAATACTCATGGCTGGAACGCGTCATGCCAGAGAAGAGGCCAAAGTGACCCTTGCTGAAGTAAGAGAAAAGATGAAACTGATGGAATTGGAGTAATAGCATGGCTATAAATGTCAAGCTGCATGCCTTTGAAGGTCCTCTGGACCTTCTGCTGCATTTAATTGAGAAAGCCGAAGTAGATATTTATGACATACCTATTGCTGAAATAACAGACCAGTATCTTCAGTATATCAGCATGATGGAGATTCATGATCTGGAGGTTTCGAGCGAATTCCTTGTTATGGCCGCAACTTTGCTGGAGATAAAGTCAAAGATGCTGCTGCCGAAGCCCAAAAAGGAAGAGGAGGTCACTGATGCCGTCGACCCGAGAGAAGAGCTTATTCAAAAGCTTATTGAGTATAAGAAATATAAAGAGGCATCGCTGGAGCTGAAGGATAAGCTGGGCGTGTTTGACAAGGTTTTCTATAAGTCTCCTGAGCCTATTGAGGATTATATATATGATGTGTCCTCTATATCCAATGTTTCTCTGGACATGCTCTATATAAGCTTCAGAAACATACTATTAAAGAATGTGTCCCAAAAAAGACCAAGCTTTAGTGAGATATACAGAGAAGTAGTTACTGTTGATGACAAGATAAAGCTTATAAACAAACTGCTCATAAGCAAGCCTTCTTTTTACTTTGATGATTTGTTCCTGAACTGCTGCAACAAATATGAAATAATAGTAACCTTCCTGGCAGTACTTGAGCTTCTGAAAAGGAGAAGCCTGATAATAGATCAGGAAAGGAATTTTGCCAGGATACTGATAAAGAGAAGGGCAAAAGACATGTGAAGGGATGGATTTTATTATGGATATAAGGGAAATAAAGTCGATTGTTGAGGGTCTTTTGTTTGTTGCTGGAGATGCTCTGCCCATAAAAGAACTATGCAGTATAATAAACATTGATGAAACTACTCTCCGGAGGATTGTAAACCAGATGATGGACAGCTTCAGTGAAGAGAACAGGGGAGTCCGCATAATTGAGGTCAACAACTGCTATCAGCTGTGCACCAAGCCGGAGCATTATGAGTATATAGAGAGGCTTGTAAAGCCTCAGAGCAGGCAGGGACTGTCACAGGCATCCCTGGAAACCCTTGCCATAATCGCATATAAGCAGCCTATAACAAAATCACAGGTCGATTACATAAGAGGGGTGAAGTCAGAAAGCTGCATATCGCGGCTAATGGAGAAGGAACTGATCTTTGAGGCTGACAGGATGGATGGTCCTGGAAGGCCTATACTATACCGGACTACCGACAATTTTCTAAAGCTGTTCGGACTCAAAAGCCTTAAGGAACTGCCTGTTTTGAAGGATCTGCCTGAGGAGACAGGAGCATGAAAAGCTAATAATACATTCCGGATATTCGTGGGATGTATTATTTTTTTATTTTTGAGAAAAACTAGAAGGAAACAATGATGTTTAAAACCCCTTTATATATATGGGGAGGATAAATAATGCTTTATGCTTTGCTTGCAGTATTCATAATACTGCTTATGCTTTATCTGATGCCTATTGCAATAAGTGTAGCTGTGAAGAAGGACAATGAAAATGACATAATAAACATAGGAGTTAATACCTTGTACGGACTGCTGAAGCTAAAGACAGAGGTCCCCCTTCTTGAAATAACCTTAAAAAATGGAAGGCTTGCATTGAAGTACAGGGCTGAGGTACCGAACAGGAAAAGAAGTAAGCTGTTGGCCGGGTTTACCAAGTTTTTCAGCGTATCCGAAGGAGAAGGCTTATACAAGATATACAAGAAAAACAGGAATAAAATAATATCTCCGCTGAAGTATATTTTAAGAAAGATAAAAGTCTATGACTTAAATCTCAGGCTGGGCCTGGGTACCGGGGATGCGGCGGTAACGGCTATCCTCAATGGAATGGCATGGATAGCCATCGGCAGTCTCATTGCATTTACCAGCAGTTATATGAGCATAAAAAAGCCGAGAATTGCGGTCGTTCCAATATTCAGCGAGGTTAAGCTCAGCACTGATTTTAGCTGTATAATTAGTATGAGATTAGGTCATATTATAAATGCTGGAATAAGGGCAATACCTGCATTATTGTCTGTTATTGGAAGAGAGAGATCAGATTAATATACGATAGAAGGGTGTGTATAGTTTGGAACAGCCAGTAGAAAGCTTAATGAGAACTACAATGGAGAACATCAAGAACATGATAGATGTTAACACAGTGGTAGGTGATGCGGTAGAAACAAATGACGGTTCTGTGATCGTACCTGTATCAAAGGTATCTTTTGCATTTATAGCAGGAGGGGGAGAGCTTACCGGAAACCAGGAAAAGGGTGAGCGGGACGTCCTGAAGTATCCTTTTGCCGGTGGAAGCGGAGCGGGAGTGACGGTGCAGCCGATAGGCTTCCTGGCTACCACGAACGGACAGCTGAAGGTAATACCGGTAAAATACAGCAGTGCGGTAGACAGGATAGTTGATATGGTACCGGATCTGATAAGTAATGTGGAAAACTATCTGAATAAACGTAAGGAACAGGAAGAAGAAAAAATAGAAATGTAGGAAGGAAATATTATGTTCCTTCCTATTTTATTGTAAAATTAACGCGAATTTAATAGAAAAATCTGCTATAATTGATATAATATTAATTATGATATCTAATATTATTGATTATAGGTTGAAGGATTTGTTGAAATATATATATCGCTTAATGTTTCTCAAATAGTGTTAATGATTATATATTTCTTTGGGGGTGACTGAATGGAGCTGAATAATGCTGTTGATCTGATATGGGAAAACAGGAAATATACTACTGATGATCCAAAGGAGGTGCTCAGCCATTTGAATGAAGAGGTGGCTGAGTCACTGAAAGCTCTTCTGAGGGGCGAGTATGACAGGGCAAAGGATGAGCTGGAGGATGCATTATCCTGCCTTTTCATAGCCCTGAAGGTAATGGACGTTGATATTGAAGAAGCTATAGAACGGCAGATCATACAAATGAAGAAAAGGTTTGAAAGGATCATGATTTTTAAGAAAGACAAGATAGAGATATATGTGGATGGAGCACTAAAAGGCGGATGGACTATCTGGGGAGAGGACGATTTGAAGGAAGCGCAGAAAATTGCCAAAGAGTTCGGCTGCAAGATCATAAATGAATGATACATAAATATTAATTATATAAACATATCATTCTGTCAATAATACATAAAGGATGTGCTGATAAGCACAAGCAATGCATTAAATTTTGACGGAGTGATAGAATGAAAAGAAGCATAGCTATTGTAATGGCTGTAATAATTACCGCAGTATCAGGTTTTTTTATGGCTTCTGCAGCACAGGATACTTCTGCACGGGCTGCAGTCATTATGGATGTGAATTCAGGCAGGGTTCTATATTCCAAGAATATGAATGAGAAGCTTCCGATGGCCAGTACTACAAAGATAATGACTACTCTGGTGGCTGTGGAGAGCGGAAGACTGGAAGAGAAGGTAACAGTCAGCAAGAAGGCTTCTTATACGGAAGGCTCCTCTATATATTTACGTGAAGGAGAGAAGCATACTGTCATTGATTTGCTATATGCAATAATGCTGAGATCGGGAAATGATGCTGCAGTAGCGGTAGCTGAACACATAGGCGGCTCAGTCGAGGGCTTTGCGGCTTTAATGAACCGGAAGGCAAAGGAAATAGGTGCAGAAAATACACAATTCGCAAATCCCCATGGACTTGATAACGCAGGACATTACACTACAGCACATGATCTTGCATTAATCACTTCTTATGCATTAAAAAATCCTGTGTTTGCAAGTATTGTGAGCAGCAAGAAAAAAACTATAGAAGGACCTCCCAATGAAGGCTGGGACAGGGTGATGATCAACAAGAACAAGATGCTGTGGCAGTTCGATGGAGGAAATGGTGTGAAAACAGGTTTCACAAAGAAAGCGGGGCGATGCCTCGTATCCTCGGCAACCAGGAACGGCATGCAATTGGTATGCGTTGTATTGAACTGCGGACCCATGTGGAATGAATCAGCTGCTTTGCTTGAATATGGCTTCAGCAATTACACCATAGAAAAGGTAGTGGACAGGAACAGTATCTTCAAGGTAGTGGAAGTGCGGAACGGCAAGGAGAAGTTTGTTGCTGTAAAGCCGGCAGAAGATTTTTCCCTGGCCCTTAAGGCGGGGGAAGCCGAGAGGATAAGATTATCCGGGGACAATATGGGGATGGCGCAGGCGCCATTGATTAAGGGCAATGAAGCGGGAAAGCTGGAAGTATATCTTGATGATAAGCTGATGAAGACGATAAAGCTTGAATATGGTGAAAGTGTTGAATCCAGCAGCCCTTTTTTCTATCTGGAGAAAATTCTGAGGAACTACTTTACAGAAGTACGTTAGAAAGAAGCCTCAATTATGGTAGAATAAGTGAAATATTTATAGACAGCATCTATGTTTTAGCAGGCAACCTTAAAATGGGAATATCCCAAAGATTTTATTAATACCGAACGCACGGAAGATTTGCTATGGTGGTATGTGCGGATTCAATAACAACAAGGAAACCATTTTGCGGAATTTGAATACAGTAAAGGAAGGTTTTCCGCAAAATGATGAAGGAGTAAGGGGACAATGGAAGAAAGACTGCAGAAAATAATGTCGGAGCTTGGGGTGGCCTCCAGACGCAAATGCGAAGACATGATAGCAGCCGGGAAGGTGAAGGTCAACGGCCGTCTGATCACAGAGCCGGGCTGCAAGGCAGACAAAGACAGGGATGTAATAGAGGTAGACGGGAAGATCATCAGAAATCATGAAACCAGGCTCTATATATTATTGAATAAACCGGCAGGTTATATTACCAGTGTTAAGGATCAATTCGGGAGGCCCACTGTCTTAGACCTTTTAAAGGGTATAAGCATTAGGGTCTTTCCTATTGGCCGCCTTGACTATGACACGGAAGGTCTGCTGCTTCTTACCAACGACGGTGATCTTACGTACAGGATCACACACCCGAAGCACAACATAGAAAAGACTTACAGGGCTCTGGTGCATGGGGAAGTGGACAGGGAGGATATTCTTGCCTTTGAAAGAGGGATAGCTATAGAGGACTATGTGACAGCCCCTGCTGTGCTGAAAATAGTCCGATACACAAAAGGAAAGAGTATTGTGGATATCACCATTCATGAAGGAAAGAACAGGCAAGTGAGAAAAATGTGCTCTTCAATAGGGCATGAGGTTTTAAGGCTGAAGCGTATAAGAATAGGGAAAATTGGGTTGGGATCATTAAAAGAAGGTGAGTGGAGATATCTGAGCGAACCGGAAATAAAATATCTGAAAACACTTGGGGGTTTTTAAAATGCTTCATATTAGAAAAATAAAGCCGGAGGACATAGGCTTTGTAATGGGACTTGCCACAGAAAAGCACGGTGTTGAGGGAAGGCTGCTGTCAAATATAGAAAATTTCCTTATATGTGAGAATGATGGAATAAAGTGCGGCTGCGGCTGCCTGGTTGCCAAAGAGGACAAAGGCTGCGTGGGCTGGGTAATTGTGGATGAAAAATACAGGAGAAATAAGCTGGGAAGCGCAATAACAAAAGCTCTGCTCAATATTGCAGATTATAAGGGTATAAAGGAGGTTTATGCAGCAGGGATCTGTGGAGATTTCCTTGCGACAATGGGTTTTGAAGAGACGGAATGCAAATCAGTATTGGAGGCTGTAAAAGCCGTACTGGGAGATACAGATTCTCAAAAATGCTACAGAGTGTCTTTGGAAGGTTATTTTAAACCCTGTAATCAAAAATAGCAAAATTGTCTAATTTTAATTATTATGGGTATATTTTTATTTGGAAATATGTTATATATAGAATAAATAAAATCTTTCAGAATATATGCAATATATCTGAACTGTTAATGGAGGATGAACATATATGGCTAAGATTAAGATTACTGAAACAGTATTGAGAGACGGCCATCAGTCCCTTATCGCTACAAGGATGAGAACGGACGAAATGCTTCCAGTGCTTGAAAAGATGGATAAGGTGGGATATCATTCACTTGAGATGTGGGGTGGAGCTACCTTTGATTCATGCCTGAGATTTCTTGATGAAGATCCATGGGAAAGACTTCGTATTATTAAATCAAAGCTTAAAAACACTAAACTGCAGATGCTTTTGAGAGGTCAGAATATTCTTGGATATAAGAACTATTCCGATGATGTGGTTGAGGAGTTTGTAAGACTCTCAATAAAGAACGGTATAGATATAATAAGAATATTTGATGCGCTTAATGACCTGAGAAATATTGAAACAGCCGTAAAAGCAACAAAAAAGTACGGCGGACATGCTCAGGGGACTGTTGTATATACAATAAGTCCTGTGCATAATATAGAGCTTTATGTCGGGCTTGCAAAGAGAGTTCAGGAAATGGGCTGTGACTCCCTGTGCATAAAGGACATGTCGGGGATACTTACACCATATTACGGGTATGAGCTTATTAAAGCATTAAAGAAGCATATAAGCATACCAATACAGCTGCATACCCACTTTACAAGCGGTATGACGGATATGACATACCTGAAAGCCATAGAAGCAGGTGTTGATATAATTGATACTGCCATGTCACCCCTCGGGCTTGGAACCTCACAGCCACCGACAGAGCCGATGGTTGCTACACTGAAGGGAACAGAATATGATACAGGCCTTGATCTGGAGCTACTGTGTGAAATCGCTGAGCATTTCAAAGGAATAAAGGATAAATATATTGCCAATGGCATACTGAATCCAAATGTATTCAATGTAGATACAAATGTACTGTCCTATCAGGTGCCGGGAGGGATGCTGTCCAATCTTATGTCACAGCTTAAACAGGCAAATGCAATGGATAAGTATAATGAAGTGCTGAAGGAGGTGCCTAGGGTAAGAGAAGATCTGGGCTATCCGCCCCTTGTCACACCTTCAAGCCAGTTTGTCGGCACTCAGGCTGTATTCAATGTTGTGTCAGGCAGCAGATACAAGATGATACCCAATGAAATAAAGGAATATGTCAAAGGCAAATACGGAAAGCCAAGTGTTCCGATTTCAGAGGAAATAAAAAAGACGATCATTGGTGATGATGAAGTTATCACCTGCAGGCCGGCAGACTTGCTGGAACCCCAGCTTGAGTCGGTGAAGCAGGAAATGAAAGAATACTATGAGCAGGAAGAGGATGTACTGAGCTATGCACTCTTCCCACCGGTGGCATTGAAGTTCTTCAAGGACAGACAGGCAAAGAAATATGCCATAGACAGCAGTCTGGTCGATAAAGTAGATAAGACCTATCCGGTATAGCTTAAAAACAGCCATGTTATAGAATATATTCCATAACATGGCTGTTTGCATAAATAGCTTCAAAGCCTTGCTTAATCGTACTATGCACCCTGTACCATACGAACACTGTTCGACCATATATTCCTGGCAAGCAGCTCTAAAGGAATACTATAATCCATTGCCTATCGTCCATTGCCCATTGCCTGGACTTGCATAGCAAGTCAGCAGTGCTTATGTACGTATACATAATTATTTCTGTTGGAGTAGAATTTGATGACTTTTACACTGGAGTTGTCAGCTATTTTCCTGCCGCACTTAAGACATACGAAGTTGCTTTTCAGCAGCTTGTCATAGTAGACCTCTACTTTAATATTACTATACTTATGCCAGCTTTTCCAGCCGGTCTTGCATAGCTTTATTCGGTTGTTGTAATCTGCATATACCCATTTCAGCAGCCTGTGAAAATGAAAGGGGTATTTTGTATATGTCAGGAAATCCTTCGGCAAGCCTAAGGATATTGTATAGTTTTCAAAGGTTTTTTCTATAAGTGATTGAAGAGGTTCTTCTATTTTCGAATTGGAATAACAATAGTTTGCCTGGTTCAGATACTTCCTGGTATCTTCAAACATATAACCCTGGCAAATATATATTTTCTCCTTCTTTTTTACTGAAAGCTTCTTGAAAGCATTCTTTACGATTTCTGTTGTATAATATATATACGTTTTATTTTTAAAATTGGCCTCGTTGAACAAGTGTATAGGGATGACCTCGTAGTGGTATTCCCCTGTTTCCTTTCTCAATACGCCTATGCAGGTGCCGCCGACCAGACTGCCGCTTCCTGCATCATCTATCTGTATCATTTTATCACCTGCACAGCACAAACTGGATTTAGTATGTGTAAAAGTGATAATTATTAACCATCCTGGCGCGAGGCACGTGGCTCGTGGCAAAATCCTGGAACAATGGGAAAGAAGAGTAACATTTACAATTTTACATTATAGTAAGGAGGCATATATTTTGAACATACTTATTTCTAATGATGACGGAATATATTCAAGGGGTATATATGAGCTTGCCAGAAGTATGACAAAGCTGGGAAGGGTTTCAGTCATTGCCCCCGATAAGGAGCAGAGTGCCATAGGCCATGCTATAACAATGCACCAGCCTTTAAGATGCAAAAAGATAAAGCTTTATGATCTGGATATTGACGCATGGTGGGTAAACGGCACACCCGCAGATTGCATAAAGCTTGGGGTTGAAACATTGCTTAAGGTGCGTCCCGATCTTATAGTATCAGGGATCAATGATGGAGAAAACATGGGGACGGATATAATATATTCAGGTACCGTATCGGCTGCTATTGAAGGCTCGATTTTTAAAATACCGTCCATAGCCGTTTCCTATGAGAAGCATGGAGGAAATGACTTTTCAGCTGCTGCCGCAGTCGCTGCGGATATTATTGAACAAGTGCTGAGACATGAGTCCAGACCCAATACACTGCTTAATATAAACATTCCGGAAATAAAAAATGCCAATGAACTGAGGGGTGTGAAGATAACAAAGCTAGGGGTGAAAAAGTACAGGAATAATTTTGAAGAACGGAAGGATCCCAGAGGCAATAGCTATTACTGGCTTGCAGGGGAGCTTATTGAAGATGAGCTGGGAAAGGATACTGATATATATGCCGTAAGAAACGGATTTGTGTCGATAACCCCGCTGAATGTCGACTTCACAGGCTATGAAGATATAGACAGGCTTAAGGAGTGGGGGTTCAAACAGGATTTTCAGCCCTGATACGGATTCCTGCAAAAGAGATTATATAGCCTATTATTCTTAAAAGCAGCCCTGTGATAACTAATTCACCGCCTTTGATATTATTTATATCCGCTTGTCCGGAGCTTTCGTTGAGTTCTGCTTTTTGTTTGTTTAATCTTTGATAAGCGGTATATGCGATTATTATTGTTCCAGCAAGAAAAAGCAGGATAACTATGCTTATCCGGCTAATACGTGAGTCCTCCACTACAGCTGCATCCTGGGCGGGAGTATTCGTTTCTTCAGGGCAGACTATTTCCTTTTCTGCTTCAAGGTTTACGGATATGGATATGAAGGTTCCGATAAGAAAGAGTATATCGCTGATTATGTCATTTCTGACTAATTGCAGTTCAAACGCATCATCAGGATTGATATTTTTTATTTGGTAATCCGGATTTGATACCATCAAGCCGTCTGGCATATTATCACCCCCTATCATATTATGTACAAGGCATGGGATATGAACCAAAACGGAGGAGAATTGTAAAGGAGTTGAAAACCGAATGATAAAGAATGAAGAGTTGAAGCTAATAGCAGTAAAAGAGTTTGATGAAGGCGGGGAGTTATATAATGTTGTCGATTTTTTAAACAAGTCCCTGAAGGATAAAAACCTTATTTTTGGTATAAAAAAAGCTGGTGATAAAAGAATAATAACGATATACGAAGCATAGTGACATATTTACATAAGACTTAGAGATAATTAGAAAAAATATGAAATTTATTTACTTTTCAATATTGCAATAGGCTATATTATAATATATACTAAAAAATGAAGGGAAAATTGCAAAATTTTATTGTTGACCTAAAAAATGAAATAAAAATTGCATTATCTCAAAACAAGTTTTTTTGGAGGTCGGGGAAATGAAAAACAAGGACGTCAAAGCAGGGGAAACAGATAATGGTAAGGTAGTAATCAAACCTGCGTGGTGCAAAGGTTGCGGTATCTGTGTTGCATTTTGTCCTACAAAGGCTCTGGCACTTGAAAATGACAAGGTAGTCATGAATGATCCTGATAAGTGCATACAGTGTGGAATGTGTGAACTCAGATGTCCGGATTATGCGATATATGTAGGGAGGAAAAAGAATGAAAAGCAAGTTTAGATTGATGCAAGGTAATGAAGCTTGCGTTGAAGGTGCAATTGCAGCCGGAATGAAATTCTATGCAGGTTATCCAATAACACCATCTACAGAAATAGCGGAATTGTCTGCAGAGAAGCTGCCTGTGGTAGGTGGAAAGTTCATGCAGATGGAAGACGAGATAGGAGGCATGGCTGCTGTTATAGGAGCTTCCCTTACAGGCACAAAGAGTATGACTGCAACCAGTGGACCGGGTTTTTCACTCAAACAGGAAAATATAGGCTATGCTGCTATAGCAGAAGTGCCTTGTGTGATAGTAAATGTACAAAGAGGAGGTCCAAGTACGGGACTGCCGACTTCACCGGCTCAGGGGGAGGTAATGCAGGCCCGTTGGGGTACTCATGGTGACCATCCTGTAATAGCGCTTACACCTTCATCAGTCAGGGAAACCTTTGACTTGACTGTTAAAGCCTTTAACATGGCTGAAAAGTATAGAACTCCTGTGATACTTCTGATGGATGAAGTCATAGGGCATATGAGAGAAAAAGTGCAATTACCCGACCCTTCAGAAATTGAAATAATCGACAGGAAAAGACCTGATTGCAGTAGCGAGGATTATTTGCCCTTCAAGCCTGAAGAGGATCTGATACCTCCTATGGCTGATTTTGGAACCGGTTACAGATACCATGTAACGGGACTTGTGCACGATGAAACAGGCTTCCCAAGCAACAGCGGCGCAGTGGCGGATAAATTGATCAGAAGGCTTTGCAATAAGGTTGAGCTGCACAAGGATGAAATATTATCCTGGGAAGAAGAAAATACAGAGGATGCAGATATCCTTATATTGTCTTACGGGTGTGTGGCCAGAGCTGCAAAGTCTGCAATGAACGCTCTGCGGAAAAAAGGCATAAAGGTAGGTATTTTCAGACCGATTTCCATTTGGCCTTTCCCGGAGAAAAGGCTTGAAGAGCTTGCACAAAAGGTTAAGACCATAGTAGTAGCTGAAATGAATCTGGGACAGCTTGTACTTGAAGTAGAAAGAATATGTAATAATATAACCAGAATAGAGAGAGTAAACAAGGTAAACGGCGAAATTATATATCCTGAAGAGATAATCAGTAAGGTTGAGGAGGTACTCTAAAATGCCCAGCACTTTAATAGAGAATTGTTTCAGAACCGATAAGCTTCCACAAATCTGGTGCCCGGGCTGTGGTCACGGAACCATTACGAGATCAATAGCTTTAGCAATAGAGAAGGCAGGACTTGACAAGGACAAGATATGTGTTGTTTCAGGTATTGGCTGTTCATCAAGAGCACCAGGCTATCTGGATTTCAATACTCTTCATACCACTCATGGACGTGCTCTGGCTTTTGCAACAGGTATAAAAATGTCAAAGCCGGACATCAAGGTAATAGTAATTATGGGTGATGGTGACGCGACTGCCATAGGCGGAAACCATCTGATACATGCATGCAGAAGGAACATAGGAATTACAGCTATCGTATATAACAATAATATTTATGGAATGACCGGAGGTCAATATTCTCCTACAACTCCTAAATTTGATAAAGGTACTACAGCTCCTTATGGAAATATTGACAAGGCTTTTGATATATGCAACCTTGCAGCTTCAGCAGGCGCTACTTATGTAGGGAGAGCGACTGCATATCATGCAAACCTTCTTACTTCACTTGTACAGAATGCTTTGAACAACGACGGTTTTTCACTGATAGAAGCTATGAGCATGTGCCCGACCTATTATGGGAGAAAGAACAAAAAGGGCAGTGCAGTTGATATGATGGCATGGCAGAAGGACAATGCGGTCAATATAGCTGCAGCATCCAAGCTGTCTCCTGAAGCACTTGAAGGCAAATTCCTCATTGGTGAGTTTAAGAACAGTCCAGAGCCGGAGTATACCAGTGAGTATCAGAAGATTGTCGATAAATTGAAGAAGGAGAGATAATGATGGGAAAATATGAGGTCAGACTCAGCGGATCCGGCGGACAAGGCCTGCTGCTGGCAGGAATTATCCTTGCAGAAGGTGCAATAAATGATGGAAAAAATGCAGTACAGACACAGTCCTATGGCCCGGAAGCAAGAGGAGGAGCAAGCAAGTCAGAAGTAATCATATCGGAGGATGCAATAGATTTTCCAAAGGTCAGAGACTGTGACATACTGCTTGCCCTGACTCAGAAGTCTTATGAACAGTACAGCCATGGTCTCAAGGATGATGGAATACTCATAATAGATAACTCAGTAAAGGTAGAAAAAGCCGGAAATAAAAAAGTATACAGCGTACCGATACTTGATACTGCTGTCAAGGAATTGGGCAAGCCTATGGTAACAAATATCGTAGCGCTTGGAGCAATAGTAGAGATAACAGGTGTGATACAAAAGGATTCACTTGAAAAGGCAGTTCTTGACAGAGTTCCAAAGGGTACGGAGGAACTTAACAGGAATGCATTATCAATGGGATACAAAATAGCTCAAAATTCAATGCTGTAATTGGAGATAAAATATGAGTGAAGTTATAGATTTGATGAAAATCATACAGGCAAACTTCCATAGGCTGAGTAAAGGACAAAAGATTATAGCACAGTACATAACAAATAATTATGATAAAGCTGCATTCATGACCGCAGCCAAGCTCGGAGAAAAGGTCGGTGTAAGTGAATCCACCGTGGTGAGGTTCGCAAATGCCATAGGCTATATCGGATATCCTCAATTGCAGAAACAGATGCAGGAAATGGTAAAGACAAAGCTCACAACTGTCCAGAGGATAGAGATGAGCTCGGACTTTACGAGTAAGGACAGCATACTTAAGAATATACTGAAATCAGATATGGAAAACATAAGGACTACAATGGAAGAGATAGATAATGCGGGCTTTGATGAAGCTGTAAAAAGTGTTTCTGAAGCAAAGAGCATATATATAATAGGATTGAGAAGCTCTACAACCCTTGCAGAATTTCTTGGCTTCTATCTCAATCTGATCAGAGATAATGTCCACGTTGTAACCTATACCATAGGAGATATATTTGAACAGCTTTTCAGGATCGGAGATGATGATCTTGTAATTGCAATCGGTTTTCCAAGATACTCCTCAAGGACTATAAAGGCACTGGAATATGTGAAATCCAGAGGGGCCAATACAATTGCGATAACAGACAGCATGCTGTCTCCGCTTTGCTCATATGCAGACCATACACTCATTGCAAAGAGCAATATGGAGTCCTTTGTAGATTCAATAGTGGCGCCCATGAGCGTACTGAACGCGCTTATCGTGGCTGTCGGCATAAAGGAGAAGCAGAACATATCGTCCTCCTTTGCAAGCCTGGAGGAGATATGGAATAAATACAGCATATTCTCAGGAGACAAAAACGATTAATATAAATAAGATACTTAATTATAGTGTATACTAGTTGCGCGTTTCGCGTTACGTGTTGCGCGTATGCCAGGGGATTCCTTTTAAGTGAATCTCCTTTTGTTTTTGACTTGCTTTTTAATTGCAATGGCTTACTCCAAAGCCCGTCATAATAGCGTAACCCGAATCTCGTAACGCGTAACCAAATGTAAAATGCAATCTATAGTATTAGAGTTGTATGAATTATGATTTATTTTTAATATAATCTTTATTATGTGATATAATAATATGGAAAAATGAGGGGGGATCCAATGACGAGGCTTTATCTTGTAAGGCACGGTGAAACAGAGTGGAACAGAACAAGCATAGTCCAGGGCAGAACCGATATCGAGCTGAGTGACGAAGGAATAAAACAGGCATATAAACTGGCAAAAAGACTAGCATGTGAAGATATAGATACAATTTATTCCAGCAGTCTCAAAAGGGCACTTGGTACAGCAGAGATCATCGCTGCCTGCAAAAGCTGCAACATTGTCAAATCCGAGGAATATCACGAGATTAACCTTGGCCCATGGGAAGGCATGACAATAAATGAAATAAAGAAGAAATACAGTGAGCATTACAGGATTTACAGGGAGGACCCCGCCAACTTCAGGCTGCCGGGAGCAGAGACCTTTCTGGATCTTACAGAACGCACTTATAATGCCATTATAGAAATTGTGAGCGTGCATGTTGGTAAAAACATATTATTAGTTTCACATGGCACTGCAATAAAAGCTGCAATAATAAGAATACTGGGAATTGATATTGTTAACTATACCAAGTTCAAGATAGATAATGCTTCCGTATCAATTATCGGTTTTAGTGAGAGCAGTCCGGATAAGCCGGTAGTGCTCTGCCTTAATGATACAAGTCACTTGAAGTGATATTCCATTAGCAGAAAGGGTGATTTTCTTTGAAATATGACGTAGCAGTTCTCGGGGGAGGCCCTGCAGGGATGATCGCTGCAGGAACGGCTGCTTCAATGGGAAGGAAGACCATATTAATAGAAAAAAACGAAAAGCTCGGCAAGAAGCTGTTCATTACAGGAAAAGGGAGATGCAATGTCACTAACACGGCGGACTTTGACGAGTTTATGAAGAATCTACCCAGGAACTCCAAATTTTTCTATAGTTCCTTTAATAATTTTTCAAATAACGATCTTGTTGCGCTTTTGGAAGCTCTCGGACTCAGAACGAAAGTGGAGAGAGGCGGCAGGGTCTTTCCTGAATCGGACAAGTCAAGTGATGTTATCAAAGCCTTTGAAAGATACCTTAACAAGTATAAGGTTGATATAAAGCTTAATAAAAAAGTGTTGAATATAAAGCAGGAGGCTGGTGCAGTAAACGGAGTCCTGCTTGATAATGGGGAATATATAGAATGCAGCTCTGTCATCCTTTGTACAGGGGGTGTATCCTATCCACAAACAGGATCAACCGGCGATGGCTATGAAATAGCAAGAAGAGCAGGGCACAGCATCAGTGAGCTTAAGCCTTCATTAGTGCCGTTAATCGCAAAGGAAGCATTTATAAAGGAACTGCAGGGACTTTCGCTGAAGAATGTTTCAATCAAGGCAATTGCTGAAGGGAAACAGGTATATGAAGACTTTGGAGAAATGCTATTCACCCATTACGGACTCTCAGGGCCTATTATACTGTCGGCGAGCTTTTTTGTTTCGGATTACCTCCAAAAGAAGAGGGATATAAGAATATGCATCGATCTTAAGCCGGCCCTTTCAGAAGAAGAGCTTGACAAGAGAATAATCCGGGATTTCGAAAAGAATACCAACAAGCAATTCAAAAACTCACTTGATGAGCTGCTGCCGCAGAAGCTCATTCCTGTTATTGTCGCTCTTTCCGGCATAGATGAGTATAAAGAAGTTCACCAGATAACAAAAGTGGAGAGAAAAAACTTTGTAAAATTACTTAAAGGCCTCACCGTCACCATAGCAGGTACAAGACCGATTGAGGAAGCTATTGTAACTTCCGGAGGTATCAACCTGAAGGAAATAAACCCTAAGACGATGGAGTCAAAGCTTATCAAAGGACTGTATTTTGCTGGTGAAATAGTAGACCTGGACGCTTTTACCGGAGGTTTTAACCTGCAAATTGCATTTTCTACAGGTTATGCAGCAGGTATGAATGCGTAATTGAATAAACACCTCCCATAATAGGAATTATCTAAATGAATATTTATATGGGAGGAATTGATTTGAACGGAAGTTTTCAGGAATGGTGGGACAGGGTCAACAGTCTTATAAGCAGAGCAATAGTCTTATTATTTGCGGTACTTATAATTTCACAGGTAGTACTGATGAACCGGACATTAAGAACCTTTGTAAGCAGGACTGACAGATTGGAAGGTAAATCCATAGCCGAAAGCCAGCTTTTTATCAAGAAAGGTGAAATTGAGATCTCCACAGAGAATTTATCAACCCTTAGGCCGCTTGTATTCTATATAAATGGAGAAATCGTCGGCACACCTGAAGGTAAATATATAAGGCTTAAGGTAAAAGATAATGACGTACTTGAGGTAAGCGCCGGGTCGTACAGCGGTACAGCAATTCTTAAGGTTACATCCGTGTCTGATAATATGACGGTTCCGGAAGCTGGTAAACTGATATATGTGAATAACAATCTTGTCCTGGTTGATCGTGTACGGCTGAAATAAACTTTTATTTCAGTCAGCATTCTGGTAGAATAAAGTATATATGTTACTGCAAGACATACAAATCTGCATAAGCGCACAAAACCCTTTTGTGCGTTAAATGTATGCCGATAGATATAAGTATACAACTAAAAAAATAAGTTTAGGGGGACATCCAATATGGATTTTAAAGTCATAGCTATAGACGGACCGGCCGGCGCCGGAAAAAGTACTATAGCAAAAAGACTGGCGGACATCATAGGGTATACATACGTTGATTCAGGTGCAATGTATAGGGCTCTCACCTTGAAGGTGCTGAGAGAGAAGATTCCGCTTAAAGACCTGGAAGGTATAGTAAGGTTAGCTGACAAAACGGATATTGACTTCAGGGAGAACAGCATATATCTTGACGGGAAAGCTGCCGATACTGAGATAAGGGAAGAGGAAGTAAACAGGAATGTTTCATATATTGCAGCAATACCCGAGGTTAGAAAGCTTATGGTAGGGCTCCAGAGGAAAATTTCCATTAATAAAAACGTTGTAATGGATGGTCGTGATGTTGGTACAGTCATTTTCCCGGCTGCAAATATAAAATTCTTTATCACCGCTTCAGTCGAGGAAAGAGCGGAGAGAAGGTATAATGAATTGAAGCAGAAGGGCTATGATGCTGAAATTCAGGATATAAAATCCCAGATAGAAAAAAGAGACCACATAGATTCTACAAGGAGTGACTCACCTCTGGCAATAGCTTCTGATGCAATTGTTATCGATACCACAGGAAAAAATATCATTGAGGTACTTGAAGAGGTTATTGACAATATAAAAGCAAGAGGGGGAGATATCCATGCTGTATAGTTTTGCCAGAGCGCTGCTCATACCGATATTCCTGTTATTCTATAACTATAGGGTGATAGGTAGGGAAAATGTTCCTCAGAACAGAGCATACATTGCATGTGCAAACCATCTTAGTGCGATAGATCCCATATTCGTCGGCATATCACTTCCGCATAGGATGTACTTTATGGCAAAGGTTGAATTATTCAGGAACGTATTTCTCAGAGCCCTGATGGATGGATTGGGTGCATTCCCTATAAAACGGGGAGAAGCGGATATAAAGAGCATAAAAACCTCCCTTAAGCTTTTGGGCAGCGGAAAGGTACTTGGATTATTTCCCGAAGGTACAAGGAAGAAAACAAGCGAAATGACAGCTGAACCTGGTATTGCAATGCTTGCCGTAAAATCAAAAGTTCCTGTTCTGCCGGTAGCAATCATAAGCAGTTATAAGTTTTTTAGAAGAACAAAGGTCATTATCGGAAAACCCATTGAACTGACTGAGTATTATGACAGAAAGCTTCTAAATGAAGATTATCTCAAAATAAGTCTTGATATTATGAATAAGGTCAATGAACTAAAAAATGTATGAATGTTTTCAGCAAGAAGTTCTATGAACTGCTGTTGCCAGCTGTGCTCAGCACATCCGCTTCTCACAGCGGAGAACTTCTAGCTTCAAGCCATTCAGAGGGATGCGTATGATGGAAATAATTCTTGATGAAAATGCCGGTTTTTGTTTCGGCGTGAAAAAAGCTGTGGATAAAGCTTTTAATGAGGCAGATAATAAACATGAGAGAAAGATTTATACTTATGGGCCTCTCATACATAATAGGCAGGTCATAGGCAAGCTTGAAGAGCAAGGTATTTACTCCATTCACGAGGTCGATGAAGTACTGGATGAAGGTGCGGAGCTTATCATCCGCTCCCATGGAATTGCCGCCGAAAAGTATGAACAGTTTGAGCAAAAGGGCTTGAAGTACATTGACTGTACTTGTCCTTATGTTTCGGCAATACATAAAAAAGTAAGGAATTATTATCAAAAAGGATATAAAATATTCATAGTTGGAGATAAAAACCACCCTGAGGTTATAGGAACCAACGGTTGGTGCGATTACACCGCTCATATATTGGATGACGAAAAAATAGTAGACAAACTTCCTATATATGATAAAATATGTTTAGTTGCACAAACTACAATTACAAAAAAAATTTGGGACAGCGTAGTGGATGCTATACATAAAAAATATAAAAATGCAATAATATTTAATACTATTTGCAGCGCAACCGAGAAGAGGCAGGATTCAGCAGAACAGCTTTCTAAGATTGTTGATTGCATGATTGTAATCGGAAGCAGAGAGAGTTCCAATACGAATAAGCTTTATCAGATATGCAAGGAAAACTGCGATAACGCTTTTCATATTGAGAAGGCAGAGGATTTGCCCATGGATGCGCTGAAGGGTTTTGGAAGAATAGGCATTACAGCGGGTGCATCCACACCTGATTGGGTAATTAAGGAGGTTATCGGAAAGATGCAAGAGATTAATGACAACGTGACTGGGAATCAGGAAAATACCGTTCTTAATCAGGAAGGTATCCATGAAAGTCAGGCAAATATGATGGAAGAGTATGAGAAGACCATGAGGACTGTTTACGCGGGTGATACAGTAAAAGGAACCGTAATCATGGTTACGGACGATGAGGTCATGGTCAATATTGGATATAAATCCGATGGCATAATTAAGAAGGAAGATTACACCTGGGAGCAGGAAGTTAACCTGAAGGACCTTGTAAAAGCAGGGGACGAGTTGGAAGTGGTAGTAGTCAGCATCAATGACGGCGAAGGCAATGTAGTGCTTTCCAAGAAGCTGTTCGATGCAGAAAAGAATTGGCATAAGATAGAAGCGGCTTTCAATGAAAAGACTCCTATTGAAGGTTATGTAAAGGAAATAGTCAGAGGTGGGGCAATAGTTGAATTGATGGGCATCAGGGCGTTTATGCCTGCATCCCAGTTCGATATAAGGTATTCAGAGGACTTAAGCGGTTATCTGAATACAAAAGTAATGGTAAATGTAATAGAATATGATCCTGAAAAGAGAAAAATCGTAGTATCCAGAAAGACCTTGTTGAAAAAAGAGCAGGAGATCAGAGAAAAGGCAGTATGGGAAAGCATTGAGGCAGGACAGAGATTGACCGGTGAAGTTAAAAGACTTACAGATTTCGGTGCTTTCGTTGATATCGGCGGTGTAGATGGTCTTATACACATATCAGAGCTGTCCTGGTCCAGGGTCAAACATCCTTCAGAGGTTGTTAAGCCTGGTAACAAGGTTGAGGTTGTGGTATTGACAGTAGACAAGGAAAAGAGGAAGATATCTCTCGGTCTGAAGCAGACAATACCTGAACCCTGGTCAGTAGCGGGCGACAAATACAAGGTTGGGGATGTTGTAGAGGTAAAGGTATTGAGGTTCTCGAACTTTGGTGCTTTTGTAGAGCTCGAGCCAGGTATAGACGGACTTGTTCATATATCACAGATATCCGACAAGAGGATTTCAAAGCCTGCAGATGCGTTGAATATAGGGGATACTGTTAAAGCAAAGATAATTGACATAAAGCCGGAAGAAAAGAAAATAAGCCTGAGCATAAAAGAACTTATTGAACCGGCAACAGAAGAATAAATAGAGATAAAAATCCTTCCATACATGTATGAATATGGAAGGATTTTTTTATCCCAATCAATGTCATTTTATGTTTGAATGCATAATTTGTATAATAAATAGTATAATAAATAAAGCTTATTCTATATAGCAAACTTGAGTATAATGAAATAAACACAGTATATTATATAGCTATTATAAATATATGCATGAATTTGATGAATTTCAATCAAAAGTATTGACTTTTTCGACGATAATGATAAAATTATTTTTATTGACAGTATAAAAATAAGCTTTATTTGTTTACAGATAAACTGAATAAAAGGAGGAAAAATAAAATGAATGCTTTAGGCCGTCATATTCTTGCAGAGATTTATGGATGCAGCTTCGATATATTGAACAACAAGGACAGAATCCAAAAAATCATGGTAGATGCTTCACTGGAAGCAGGAGCGGAAGTAAGGGAGGTTGCATTTCACAAATTCAGCCCTCAGGGTGTAAGTGGTGTAGTAGTAATATCTGAATCACACCTTACAATACACACATGGCCGGAATTAGGTTATGCTGCAGTGGATGTCTTTACCTGCGGTGAAACCGTTAACCCGTGGGATGCATGCAATTATTTGACGGAGAAGCTGAAAGCCGAGCATATGACAGCAACAGAGGTCAAGAGAGGGATTTTCGAGCAGCCTGTCAAGGTAGCGAGTCTGTAGTCAGTATCGCACCGGAAAAGAGCAAGCTATTATATATTTCAAACCTATCGCAGCAATGTAAAATAAAAAAACACATTACTTTATTTAAAAGTTATGTGTTTTTTTATTTTGATGTATAAATATTTTAATATTGTCAACAATAGTACTGACCTCACAAAATACATTGAGACCCCCTTTACATTATATTTTCGTGATATGTGATAATATCACGACTTTTTTTTCTTTTTGCACTATGATAGAATTAATTGTATAAAAACAGCATAAAAAGTAAAAATGCGTAACATAATAAATTTCTTAAGGAGAAATGAAATGCTGACCGACTATGAAGGATTCAAAGAGAAGATACTGAAGCTTACCGGAATCGACCTGTCAAGCTATAAGGAACGTCAGATGAGAAGAAGGATAGACTCACTCTTACGGCGGAACAACCATGATGATTATGACCTGTATTATAAGGCTCTGACACAGGATTCAAAGCTTTATGATGAATTCATCAATTATCTCACAATAAATGTATCCGAATTTTATAGGAACCCTGCCCAGTGGGAGATGCTTGAGAAGGAAATAATGCCAAATCTGATGAAGCTCAACAAAAGACCAAAGATATGGAGCGCCGCCTGTTCTACAGGAGAAGAGCCATATTCCCTCGCCATGATGATGACCCGTTTCATGGATCCAGGCAGTATTAAGATATATGCAACGGATATAGATGATGGCGCCATTAATAAGGCAAAGATAGGAGTATATGCACAAAAGAGCCTTGTAAACCTTCCCAAAGACTTTGTAAGCAATTATTTTTCAAAAGTAGGAGAAAGCTATAGGATCAGTGATAAAATAAAGAGCTGCATAGAATTCAAGCATCACAACCTATTGAATGACAGGTATCCGGATAACTGCGACCTTATTGTATGCAGGAATGTGATGATTTACTTTACAGAAGAAGCAAAGGCGGTAATGTACCAAAAATTCAGGGAGTCTTTGAACAGCAATGGGGTACTTTTTGTAGGCAGCACTGAGCAGATAATACTGCCCCAGCGTTATAAGCTGGAGCCTGTAAAGACCTTTTTTTATAAAAGAAGCGGACAAGCATAGGAGGACGGAAACCACGGAAGACACGGATGTTACACGGAATTAAACGGCAAGTTTTTATATTGTATTGCTACTTACGAGGTTATCGATATATTGATATTTATCGATGACCTTTTCATTCTAGATTAATATCATGCCATGTAATTCCGTGGATTTCAGTGTGTTCCGTAGTTTCGTAGTTTTTTCAAAAAATAAAAAAACGCAGTAACTTTACTACGTTGTGTCCTTTATATGGTGCCTTGGGGCGGAATCGAACCACCGACACGAGGATTTTCAGTCCTCTGCTCTACCGACTGAGCTACCAAGGCATTTTGGTGGGCCTTCAGGGACTCGAACCCCGGACCAACCGGTTATGAGCCGGTTGCTCTAACCAACTGAGCTAAAGGCCCAAATGCGGCAACGAATATTATTTTATATTATTTTTTCGTTTTTGTCAACATAAAAAATATTTTTATGTAAATTAATATAGGGACAATTTTTGAAATTAAGAGTGAATTATATATACTACCAACTATAATCATATGTGCTGCCGTCATATTTGAGAGTATTATCGTCCTCATCTTCCACAAGTCCGGTGATATCTGCATCTTCGTAAACTGTATCTTCAATGAGGTCTTTTAAAGAATCGATTACATCATTCAACAAGCGTTTAATACCGCTTTTCGTAAGCTCTGTCAAATCATCGTTATCATCAGAACCGTCAAAATCAAGAGTAACAAATAATTTCAATGCTTCATCATCACCATCTAAGGTTATTGTTACAATAATTTCTTTATCATCGAGATAATCTTCACCGGCATCTTCATATTCGTCAGTCAGTTCATCTTCCATATCGATTAATACATTATAGTCATATTCGAATGCCGATACTTTATTGGTCAGTGCGGTATTTTCACTTTTAAGAGCAGCATTCTCAGTTTTCAATTTACTGTTCTCATTTTGCAATGAGGAAACTTTGGCATTAAGCTCATTTATTCTAATAGTCAGTGATTCTTCCTCAGCATTTACCTTATTATTTATTATTACCATGTTCATAGTTGAGTCATAGCTTATTTCCTTACCGAAGGAATTCATAAGCATCCTTAAGGGAACATATGTGCTGCTGTCAATGATATAGGGCTGCTTTTCATCTGTCAGCTCCTGACCGTTATAGATTATTTTTACTCCCGGATAAGCCTGTACTGTCTCAGGGACATTGTCTGCATATGCAGTTGGTATTGTTGCAGCTGCAATGACAATTAAAATAACAATAACCGGTAAGAGCCTTTTTTTAAAGCCTGTCATTGGATTACCTCCTCATAATACAAAAATGCATATTTCAAAAAATATAATTACTGTAATTCGGATCATATAATAAATGCTTGTCTATATTATAACATTTCAGAGGTGCGGATATCTGCAACAGTTTTGACACATATAAAAAGCTCAGGATTATTTCAACTGTGAAATTATATATTACAGAGCCAGAAAATATAATATAATATCCGGAGCTATGATTATGAATCATTGATTGGAGTGAGCGAAATGCAGGCAGGGTTGGAAAAAAGGTGCACCCCGGAAATGAGCCAGAGTGAAAGGGGGATGATTTCCGAAGTATTAAAGCATTATGATTTTTATGTCGATTCGGTGGACAAAGTGAGAAGCGCATACAAGATATGCACCAGCAAAGGTATATTTTGTCTGAAACGGGTAAGTCATGGCTACAAAAAAGCAAAAAAAAGTTTCTTTATTGCGAAGTATCTGAAGGACAAATGCTTTGATAACCTTGCAGAATACTATTATACAAAAGAAGGAAAAGCATTGGTCAAGCAAAGGGATGCTGCTTTCTATCTTACATACTGGATTGATGGACGTGAAGCAAGCTTTAAGAACAAGGAAGAAATACTCAGATGCTCTGAGTTTTTGGCATATTTCCATAACATGGCCAAGGATTTTGAAGAGCCTAAGCATGTGAAAGTAAGATCTCATGTAAATAAATGGGGTAAGAGCTTTGCAAAATGCAGGGATGAGCTGGAAGGCTGCAAGGAGTATATAGATAAAATGAAGCTGAAGGCTGAATTTGACTATATATATAGGAGCAATATCGACCATTTCCATAAAGAAGCAGAATTTGCATTGAAAATTCTGGAACACAGCAGATATAACGAACTATGCGATTACTATAAGAATGAATGCTATATCTGTCATGACAGCTTTTATTATCAGAATATAATAATTGACCGGGAGGACAGGTTGTATATTGTTGATATGGAGTCCTGTCAGTACGACATACCTGTAAGTGACCTGGGAAAGCTTATAAGAAGGGTACTTTCAAAGAAAAGGTTCAAATGGGACTTCGATTTGTGCAGAAGGATGATTGAAAGCTACTGCAGGGTGCGCCCTATGGCAAGGGAGGAATATGAGCTGCTGCTAGCAATGCTTGTATTTCCGCACAAGTTCTGGAAGCTGGGCAGAAAGAGATATGTAAAGGGTAAGAAATGGAGTGAGGAGAAATACAGGAAAAAACTGCGGAGGCTTCTTCGCGAAGGGCAGTACAAAAGGGAGTTCATATACTGTTATATCAATTTCTACGACCTGGACCTGGAGTATGACCCGGACATTATTGAATTATAACACTATGTAAAAAGAGCAGTCAGTAAATCTATTGCTCTTTTTACATAGCTTAACCTTCAATACTATAGTTTTACGCGAAGTATCTGATACTCATTGCCTCACGTACTTCATCGAGAGTCTGCCTGGCGATCTCTCCCGCCTTTGATGTACCGGTCATTAGTATATCCTTCACATAATCATGCTTTTCTGCAAACTGCATTCTACGCTCCCTTATCGGCGTAAGAAACCTGTTTATACTTGCTGCAAGTTGCTTTTTGCATGCTGTGCAGCCAATTCCGGCATTTCTGCACATTTCAGAAAGGTTTCCGCAGTCAGTTTCACTGAAAAGACTGTGATAGGCATGAACAACGCATATGTCGGGGTTTCCTTTATCGTTTAATTTTATCCTGCCCGGGTCTGTAACGGTACTTTTTACCTTACTGTTGACTTCCTCTGCGGAGTCCGACAAATAAATGGCGTTGTTGAGGCTCTTGCTCATCTTGGAGTTTCCATCCAGACCAACCAGTCTCGGGCAATTACCCAGCAGTATTTCAGGCTCAACAAGTACAGGCTTATATAGAGAGTTGAAACGCCTTACGATCTTCCGGGCAGCTTCAAGATGGGGGGCCTGATCTTCACCTACCGGTACCAGGTCTGCTTTACAGAAGGTTATATCAGCCGCCTGGCTGACCGGGTAGCCCAGGAAACCGTATGTCAGATCCTTATAGCCATATTGCTCTGCTTCTGTCTTTATCGTGGGATTATGCCTCAGTACATTGACAGTGACGAACATTGAATAGAATATGGTCAATTCCGCAATCTGGGGAATCATTGACTGAATGAATATTGTCGATATCTCAGGATCAATACCGGAAGCAAGATTATCCAGAGCTACCTCGTAAACGGTGCTTTTCAATATTTCCGGATTTTCAAAATGTGTTGTCAGCGCCTGAACATCAGCAATGATAATGAAGGTTTCATATTCATGCTGCAGTTTCACTCTGTTTACCAGGCTTCCTACATAGTGTCCGATATGGAGCCTGCCGGTCGGCCTGTCTCCTGTCAGAATCCGCTTTTTTCTTTCCATAATAAATCCTCCAATCAAATTTTTTATTGTTTGAATAAATGAACCACCACCAGCCGTCATCCATATCCGATCACCTCCTTAAAAAACAAATAAACCTCTTATCCTGCAATAGGACAAGAGGTAATTCTCCTGCTATACCACCTAGTGATTATCAGCACATGGCTCGCTCAATACATGCACGATCATGCATTACATATTGATAACGGGTGTGTTCCCCGGCAATTCCTACTATGCTTCAGATTGCACTCACAAGGCCATTCAATACAAGCTGACCTATCGTATTCCCACCAATGACGACTCTCTGTGATTTCAGCCTGCACTTACTTTTCTTGTTCATCGAATTTACTCTATTTGTATTATTATACACCACTTTACAAGTTTTGAGTAGATGTATACGATTTACAATTATATTTATTGCTTTTGAATGCCGTTCAGCAGTATTTCGAAATGCTTCAGGGCTTGTTCCTTCAAATCGAAGTCAGGATACCGTATGCACCATTCTTAGGTAAGTCCTCTTATGGCCATAATATAGTGCTTCGCATGTGTATCAACAGATATGCCCGCCCTGAATTCTCCTTGCTGTACACCTTTGCTTAATATACCGCTGAACATTTTGTAGAGTTCCCTGTTATAGTCCAGTACGGCATCTGTATTTATAGCTTTTGTTATTTGTGCTTTGTACAAGGCTTTTATATTGTCGTTATCTATCATACCGGTAATAACATCAGCGATTTTCCCTGTCATTTCCGGAGAATTATTATCATGAGAAGCATATTTATGCAGCCTGCAGGAACTTAGGTGAAGAAGCGGTAGTATGGTCGGAGCCTGTAAGGCTTACCGAGGGGGAAGGATCAAACTACAATGATCTGGATTTTGAGATATTATCAGACGGCAGTCTAAGAGCGTTATTCGTCAGGGGATTTTCCAAGATTACTGAGGTAGCAGGAAGGCCGATGTCTGTTGAAGATGTCAACAGCCGCATCCTGATGACAGCGGATTTTGATGTTAACACAGAGGATGCGGAAGTGGAGATAAAGCCTATGGCAATGCCGGTTCCTAATGAAAGCACAAATATGGACATAATTGTACGGAACATGGCATTAAGCAATCTGGACGATGTTGTTCTGGAATTATATCAAATCAATGGAGGTATAAGCGAGAAAATATTCGACCAGGAGCTTAAACTGAGAGGCGGCGAAGAACTGCTTCTGCCGATGAGCTGGCAGGCACCGGATGACCCTGCAGATACAAAGCTTAAAGCGGTCATAAAGGACGGGGGAGAGAACTTGTGCAGTGATGAACAGGATATTATTGCAAAAGCTGATATTGATATTCCGGAAGCCGGCATAGTCTTCGAGGGAAGAAACAGGATGCTGATTACAGGTACTGCAGTAAATAACGGAGATATCGCCGCAGCATAAGCAAATTTGAATTAAGGCAGGGTGGAAACGCGCTTTCGGGAAATGTATACATGTACAGTGGAAACACGATGAATTCAGCCGGGGACATATGACGCTTCTTGGTAAGAGAACAGGCACAGCCACTATAACAGCCTATTCCCTTCCCCGGATAAATGAGATAATACTGTCGTATACTACATCAATGATGGCGGAAAGCTTGAGATCGTCAGCAACTGCTCATATAATCCCGAAACCGGAAGAGTCACCTTTAGTACGGATCACTTTTCAAAGTATGCTGCAGGATACAACAAGGTGACCTTCAAGGATGTGAAAGCTTCTGCGTGGTATGCAGAAGAGGTGGGTTTCATAGCAGCAAGGGGCATAACCTCAGGCACGGGTGACGGCAAATACCGGCCTGAGGAAGGGTTGACCCGCGGACAGTTTGCAGTCATGATTTTGAGGGCTTACGGCGTATCACCGGTTAAAAATCCTGCGGACAACTTTACCGATGCAGGAAACACGTACTATACAGGGTATCTTGCAGCTGCAAAACGTCTGGGAATATCCAAAGGCACAGGAAACAACAGGTTTGAACCGGACAAAAAGATAAGCCGTCAGGAAATGTTCACTCTTATTTATAACACTCTGAAGGTAATTGACAGGCTTCCTGAGAGTACAAACGGTAAAGCACCGGCAAGCTTCAGCGATGGGGATAAGGTAGCAGCCTGGGCAAAGGATGCAGTGACAGTACTTTTAAAAGCAGGGATCGTAAACGGCAGCAACGGAAGGCTCGATTTGACGGAAGAACTGAACAGGGCCCAGATGGCTCAGGTTCTGTACAACCTATTGTCAAAATAATTAAGAATGTCAGGCGCTACCGTAAAGTAGCGCCTGACATCTGAATAATGTTATTCAACCATGCATAAAAAGCTGCATCGCTCGGCATCCGCCAGTCACCCCTTGGAGAAAGCGCAATGGTACCGACTTTAGGTCCGTCAGGCATACAGGACCTTTTGAACTGCTGCGTGAAGAACCTCTTTATGAAGACCTCAAACCACTTCCGGATAACAATTCTGTCATACTTTCCTTTAAAAGCGATCTCCGCAAGTAATTCTATCTTGGATGGAGAATATCCTCCACGGATCATATTGTATAGAAAGAAATCATGGAGCTCATAGCTTCCGACAATTTCTTCAGTCTTCTGTGATATTTCTCCTTTGCTGTCCAAAGGCAAAAGCTCAGGACTTACAGGTGTGCTGCAGACATCATATAAAGCCTTTGCTATTAAGGGCCTTTCTTCTTTATTCATATCAGCGTACCATTCCACAAGATATTTTACCAGAGTCTTGGGAATGCTTGAATTTACGGCATACATGGACATATGGTCCCCATTGTAGGTGCACCAGCCTAAAGCAAGCTCAGACAGATCCCCTGTACCTACGACCAGTCCGCATTCCTTGTTGGCTATATCCATAAGTATCTGGGTCCGTTCCCTTGCCTGCACATTTTCATAGGTCACATCATGGACAGTTTCATCCAGTCCGATATCCCTGAAATGCCGGGTGCAAGCTTCCCTGATGGAGATTTCCCTTACAGAGGTTCCAAGCTCCTTCATTAAGGTCACGGCATTGGTATAAGTCCTGTCCGATGTGCCGAATCCGGGCATGGTCACAGTAATAATGTTTTCCATCGGCAGCTTAAGCTGCTCGCATACATCGGTACATACGAGCAATGCAAGTGTGGAGTCCAGCCCACCTGATACACCTATAACCATTTTTTGAAGGCCGCTTTTTATCATTCTTTGTTTCAAGCCGGTGGTTTGAATTTTAAAGATTTCACGGCACCGTGTATCTCTTGCGCCCTTAGAGTCTGGCACAAAGGGGTGGGGGTCCACTTCTCTGAGCAAATTTCCCACTTCGGCCTGATTCATAGAAAAGTGCACAACTTCGTATTCCAAATTATTTGGGGACCCCATAAAGCTGTTAATTTTTCTTCGGTCGTTCATCAGCCTCCCCAAATCGATATCATGATATATTCCCTCATTTTGTTTGAATCTCTGTTCTGCAAGCACAGCCCCATTTTCAGCAATCAGTCCATGGCCGCCGAACACAACATCCGTAGTGGATTCACTCTCTCCGGCAGAAGTATATACATAGCCCGCAATACACCTGGCAGATTGCTGACAGATCAGGCTCCGCCTGTATTCTGCCTTTCCGATGATGTCATTGCTGGCAGACAGATTCAGTATGAGATTTGCTCCATGCAGTACGTGATAGGAGCTGGGTGGAACAGGAGTCCACAAATCCTCACAGATTTCTAAGCCTATACAAAGCTCAGAGACGGTATCCCTGAACAAAAGGTTCTCGTTGAAAGGAACCTCCTGTCCGCACAATATCACCTTGTTATTGAGTCTTTTGGAAGCAGGTGCAAACCATCTGTACTCATAAAATTCACTATAATTCGGAATAAAGGTTTTGGGAACGACCCCAAGGAGCTTACCCTTATGGAATACCACAGCGCAATTAAAAAGCTGGTTGCCGGAGCTTACAGGCATTCCGGCGGCAATTAAGACATCCAGCCCTGCGGTATTATCAATTAGCATTTCTAACTGTTTTTCAGCTTCAGACAGCAGAACTGTCTGGTGGAACAAGTCTGCACACGTATATCCGGTGACTGACAGCTCGGGGAAAACAATAACCTGTAATCCCAGATCCTTTTTATCTTCTATAAATTCAAGCATCCTTGCCACATTATAAGCAGGGTCGGCTATCCTGATCTGCGGACATGCCGCTCCTACCCTTACAAACCCATATTTGCCAAGCTTAATCATATTTTTATCCCTCTTTCCACTGAATGGCTTGAAGCTAGAAGTTCTCTAATTCTTTTCATCCAATATATCACAGATTAACTATATATTATTATTTACTATAGTAGCAATATTTATTTTTTGATATATTGACATATTTTTAATCCGGCAGTATAATACTTAAAATATCATAATATTGAAACACTCGATGATGAGGAGAGTAAATACAAAGTTGATTCACAGCGAGTCAGGACTGGTGGGAGCCTGATATGATACCTGTATCGAAGAACGCCTCTGAGAAGCTGACCGAAATGCAAAAATTAGGCTCAGCCGGTAGTCAACCGATAAAATGGCTAGGTATAAATTCTCTTTAACCTGATGAATCGTACCGATATGAGTGAGCATTAGCTACTTAGGGTGGCACCGCGGATCAAACCGTTCCTATATGAAAATATATGGACGGTTTTTTTATTTGTAATTATTATGTTTGTTGTCATTTTGAACATATATAAATCGCACAAAGAAGATTACATGGAATAGCTGCGATTTATAACATCAATGAAAACGTTTCGCACTATTGAACTATATGTAATGGATTTAGTGCGAAACATATAGTAGAAATTTTAAATATTATTTCAGGAGGTATTAATCATGGAAAGAACTTATGCGGGCGATATTAAAGCAAGCAGCGGATACACATTGCTGGTAAGGGGCTGGGTGCACAAGACCCATGACCTCGGAAGCATAACCTTTGTGCAATTGAGAGACAGGACAGGAATTATTCAACTGGTTATTGACAAAAAAATGGAGGAGAGATTAAGGCTTGAAGCATGTATTGAAGCAGTCGGAGAAAAAGTACAGAATGATAAGGCGCCCATGGGTGTCGAGCTTTTGGTAAAGGAAATCAGAGTAATAGGGAAGACTTATTACGATACGCTTCCGTTTGAAATCAATACCCGGACAATCGCCGCTTCACTGGAGAAGCAGCTGGATTACAGGAGCATCAGCCTCAGGGTACAGAAGGTACGCAGTGTCTTCAAGGTCCAGGAGGAAATAGTGGAAGCCTTCCGGAATTACCTTAAAGAACGCGGGTTTTCAGAAATCCATACTCCTAAAATCATTGCTTCCAGCACCGAGGGCGGATCTGAAATGTTTACGGTAGATTATTTCGGACGCCGGGCTTTTCTGGCACAGAGTCCGCAATTCTACAAGCAGATGATGGTGGGAGCAGGCTTTGAAAGGGTCTTTGAAATCGGGGCAGCATACAGGGCGGAGCTTCACAATACCTGGAGGCACTTGAACGAATATATCAGTCTCGATGTTGAGATGGGCTTCATAAAGGATGAAAATGACCTTATGGACCTGGAGGAAGGCTTTATACGCTATCTTTTCAACCATTTGAAGCAGTACTGCCCCAATGAACTTGAAATGCATAAAATAGAGCTTGATGATAAAATCGCTATACCAAGAATCCCTTTAGGTGAAGTACAATCCATACTGCTTGAGAAATACGGTAAGAAATCACCGGCAGGGAATATTGATGCCGAAGGAGAAATAATGCTATCGGAATATATTAAAGAGAATTACGGAAGTGATTTTGTTTTTCTCACCAGATACCCTGCAGCAAAAAGGCCTATGTATGCCATGCCGGATGAGGAAGAGCCTGAACTGACAAAAAGCTTCGACCTCATATACAAGGGACTGGAAATCACAACAGGAGGCCAGAGGATCCATGATTATGAAATGCTTAAGGACAACATGGAAAAATTCGGTTTGGTACCTGATAATTTTAAATTCTACCTGGACAGCTTCATGTACGGTATGCCCCCGCACGGCGGCTTTGCCATAGGCCTGGAAAGGCTTACGATGAAGCTCCTGGATTTGAATAACATAAGGGAAGCTGCTTTGCTTCCAAGAGATATGAAAAGGCTGGAGCCATAAGCTTAAGGAGGGAATCAAGATGAAAATATCCGTTGAAGATGTCATATACATTGCAAAGCTTGCCAAGCTGAGCTTAGATCCGGAGCAGGCTGAAAAAATGGTTAAGGAATTTGAAGGCATATTGTCTCACTTTGAATCTATTGACAAGCTCGATTTAAGTGATGTAAAGCCTGAATTTTACAATGAGGGGATGACACCTGTTCTTAGGGAAGACACAGCTTGTGTTTTTGAAGATAAGGAGAAGCTTTTTCAGAATGTAAAATCCATGAGGGATACCTATATAAAGGTGCCCAAAATTATCGAATAGGTGGTGAGTGAATTGAACATGGAAAGAATGACCGCATGGGAAATACGGTGCGGAATAACGGATAAGCGGTTTACAGCGAAAGAAGCAGTTACTTCATGTTTCGAAAGGATATATGAAAAGGATACTATAATTAATGGATTCCTGACACTCTGCCATGAGGAAGCATTGAACCAGGCAGCACGCATAGATGAAAAGATAAAAAGGGGAGAACAGGTCGGAAGACTCGGGGGGGTTCCCATTGCTATCAAAGACAATATATGTACCGATGGAATAAAAACCACCTGCGCATCCAGGATGCTTCATGATTTTATACCCCCGTATGATGCCACAGTCATAAAGAAGCTGAAGGAAGCTGATGCAATAATAATAGGCAAGACAAATATGGATGAGTTTGCAATGGGTTCTTCTACCGAAAACTCAGCCTTTATGAAGACTAAAAACCCATGGGATAGAGAGAGGGTACCCGGAGGTTCTTCAGGAGGCTCCGCTGCGGTGGTGTCGGCAGGAATGACGGCAATTGCATTGGGCTCTGACACCGGAGGTTCTGTCAGGCAGCCCGCAGCCTTTTGCGGGGTAGTGGGCCTGAAGCCGACCTATGGGCTGGTTTCAAGGTTTGGACTCATTGCATTCGGTTCATCTCTGGATCAGATAGGTCCTTTATCAAAAAATGTAAAGGATAGTGCCCTGGTGCTTGAAGCAATACAGGGAGAAGATAAACTGGACAGCACATCTGTTCGCCATCCCGTGACTGAAGACTATATAAGCAGCATGGAAAAAGGTGTGAAAGGCATGAAAATAGCAGTTCCTGTTGATTTCTTCCAATCAGGCCTGGAGGAGGAGATTTCTGCCTCTATTAAAGAAAGCATAGAAAAATTCAAAGCATTGGGTGCTGTTGTGGAGGATATATCACTTCCAATAACCGCAGAAGGACTTTCTGCTTATTATATAATATCTTCCGCTGAAGCCAGCTCCAATCTTGCAAGGTTTGACGGAATCAGGTACGGATACAGGAGGTCGGAATTCTCCGATCTGGAACAGCTTATGGAAAAAAGCAGGAGCGAAGGCTTCGGGGAAGAAGTAAAAAGAAGGATAATGCTGGGTACCTATGCACTATCCTCCGGGTATTATGATGCATACTACAACCGGGCACAAAAGCTGCGCAGTAAGATAAGGGAACAATTTGTCAAAGCTTTTGAAGGTTATGACCTGATACTGAGTCCTGTTTCACCGGCTTTACCCTTTAAATTCGGAGAAAAAAGCAGTGATCCCGTAGAAATGTATTTAGCTGATATATATACGGTCAATATCAATCTGGCAGGATTACCGGCACTCTCAATACCTTGCGGCTTCAGTAAGGACGGACTGCCGACCGGCCTTCAGCTTATAGGCTCTCATTATGGTGAAGAAAAAATATTCAGGGCAGCCTATGCTCTGGAGCAGGAACTGAAGCTGAAGCTGCAGCCTGTGCTTTAGAAAGGAGGAAGCGGAAATGAGCTATGAAACGATCATTGGTCTTGAAATACATGCTGAGCTGAATACCCGCTCCAAGATATTCTGCTCCTGCAGAACGGAATTCGGAGCAAAGCCGAATGAGAATACCTGTCCCATATGTATGGGTCTGCCCGGAACTTTGCCTGTGCTTAACGAAGAGGCGGTAAACCTTGCAGTAAAAGCAGGTACGATATTTAACTGTGAAATCAACAGGCTGAACAAGATGGACCGCAAAAACTATTTTTATCCCGACCTTCCAAAGGCATATCAGACCTCTCAGTATGATATTCCCATATGCAGGGGTGGATATGTTGAAATCGAGACTGAGGGTGTAGAACGCAGGATCAGGCTGAACAGGATCCATATGGAGGAGGATGCTGGAAAGCTTATACATCTAGAGGATGAGGCGGTTTCACTGATTGACTATAACCGTGTAGGTGTTCCGCTGATAGAAATAGTAACAGAGCCTGATATGCGTTCAGTAGAAGAAGCGATCGCTTTTCTCAGAGCACTCAAAGCCATGCTGGAATATGGCGGAATATCCGACTGCCGTATGGAGCAGGGTTCCCTGCGGTGTGATGCAAACATTTCCCTGAGAAGGATAGGACAGGATACTTTGAATACCCGTGTGGAGCTTAAAAATCTGAACTCCTTCAAAGAACTGCAGAAAGCTCTTGAGAAGGAAGAGAAACGCCAGAGAGAGCTCTATACCTTCGGGGAAGAAGACAAGATAAAGCAGGAGACACGAAGATGGGACAGTGCAAAAGGAAAGACCATTCCAATGCGCTCAAAGGAGGATGCCCATGATTACAGATATTTTCCTGAACCTGACCTTGCTCCCGTCATAATCGATGATATCAGGATCCGGAAGGTAAGGGAGGCTCTGCCGGAGATGCCGGCGGAAAAGAAGAAGCGCTTTAGAGAGCTTTATGGTCTTTCTGAGAAGGAGATCGACATAATAATAGGAGATAAAGCTTTTGCACAATACTATGAAGCGCTGGTAGCCTGCGGCACAAATCCAAAGACCGGCGCCAACTGGATCCTGGGAAATATGCTGAAGCTTCTAAATGAAAAAGGCCTGGGAACAGATCAAATACCGGTTGCCCCTGATGCTCTCTGCAAGCTTACAAAAATAATTGCAGAAGGAACTATAAGTATTACTGCCGGTCAGGAGGTATTCAGAGAAATGTTCGACACCGGCAGGAGTGCCGGGGAGATTGTACAGGAAAAAGGACTCAGCCAGATCAGCGATACATCGGATATGGAAAGAATAATAGAAAGTGTACTGGATGACAACCCCCAATCTGTTTCGGATTATGCCGCCGGAAAAACGCAGGCAGCCGGATTTTTAATGGGTCAGGTCATGAAAGGCTCAAAAGGTAAAGCAAACCCGCAGGTTGCAAAAGCAATATTGGAAGAGCGGCTGAAACAAAGGGTATGACATTGGAGTATAAATGGAAAAATATTTTACAAAGACAGTTGCATTTTATAAAGTTACTATATATAATTATATAAAATGAATTACAATTGAATAGAAGATAATAAGTATGGCAATGGCGTCACAACTATTTTGTGACGCCATTTTTATTTTGATTTACTGCCTAAATTTAAAATGTAATGTGAAAGGGGAATTATCATGGTAAATTTAAGTGACAATTTTGGTTCCAATGTTTTCAATGATGCAGTTATGAGGGAGCGTCTTCCGAAGGCTACTTACAAGGCCTTGAAGCAAACAATTGATGAAAACCTGCCTCTTGATACCGAGCTGGCTGAAGTGATCGCCAGTTCGATGAGGGATTGGGCGATCGAAAAAGGTGCAACCCATTTTACACACTGGTTCCAACCTTTAACCGGCATTACGGCTGAAAAACACATATCTTTTATTTCACCCACAGAGGATGGCAAGGTATTGATAGAGTTTTCAGGCAAGGAGCTTATAAAGGGAGAGCCTGATGCTTCGTCCTTCCCTTCGGGAGGCCTGAGGGCCACCTTTGAAGCAAGAGGATATACGGCATGGGATTGTACCTCACCTGCATTCATTAAAGACGGATCTCTTTGCATACCTACAGCATTCTGCTCTTACACCGGTGAAGCATTGGACAAGAAGACGCCGCTGCTCCGGTCGATGGAGGCGTTATCAAAACAGGCAATACGCATTCTCAGAGTTTTCGGCAATACTACAGCCAAACAGGTAATAACAACTGTAGGGCCCGAACAGGAATATTTCCTTATAGACAAGGAAAAGTATTATAAGCGTAAAGACCTTGTATACACGGGAAGAACACTTTTCGGAGCAAAGCCCCCAAAAGGGCAGGAGCTGGAAGACCATTATTATGGAGCATTAAAGGAGAATATATCAAGGTTCATGAAGGAGCTGGATGAAGAATTATGGAAGCTGGGGGTATCTGCAAAAACAAAGCATAATGAGGTGGCCCCAGCCCAGCACGAGCTTGCACCGGTATTCACCACTACCAATATAGCTACTGATCATAACCAGCTTACTATGGAAACTATGCAGAAAGTAGCTTTAAGACATGGGCTTTCCTGCCTGCTGCATGAAAAACCCTTTGCCGGCATTAACGGCTCCGGTAAGCATAACAACTGGTCCATGTCGACGGATGAAGGCTTGAATCTATTGGATCCGGGAAGCTCACCCCACGATAATGCACAGTTTCTGGTGTTCCTTTTAGCAATAGTAAAAGCTGTGGATGAGTATTCCGAACTGCTCAGGTTTGCAGCGGCAGTACCGGGCAATGATCACCGCCTGGGTGCTAATGAAGCACCTCCGGCTATTATTTCGATATTTCTCGGTAATCAGCTTACTGACATAGTAGATCAGATCACAAACGGAGGAGCTAAAAGCTCCATACAGGGCGGAGAGCTTAAGATAGGTGTGACTACACTCCCGGCATTACCTAAAGATTCTACCGACAGAAACAGGACCTCTCCCTTTGCATTCACCGGCAACAAGTTTGAATTCAGAATGGTAGGCTCATCCGCCTCCATTGCCACGGTCAACTATGTTTTAAATACAATAGTCGCCGAGGTTCTGGATGAGATAGCTGCCAAGCTGGAAAGTGCCGTGGATCTGAATGCCAAGGTGAGGGAAGTATTGAAGGAAATTGCCGTCAATCACAAACGGGTCATTTTCAATGGCAACGGATACTCCGGGGAATGGATTAAGGAAGCGGCCGAAAGAGGTCTTCCGAACATTCCCTCGACAGTCGAAGCTGCAAAAGCGCTGCTGGACGAAAAGAATATAAGGGTGATGGAAAAGCATGGTGTGCTGAGCAGAGTGGAAATACAGTCCCATTATGAGATCGCGTTGGAAAACTATATAAAGACCATCAACATCGAAGCAATGACAATGCTGGAAATGACAAAACGCCAGATTATTCCTGCAGTAATCAGATATGCGGCAACTCTGGCCGAAGCTGTCAATAAGATAAATGCTACCGGCCTGGGAACGGATATATCTGCTCAGGAAGAATTGCTTACGGAAGTGTGCGAACTGACCTCAGCCCTGAATAGGAATGTTTCAGTCCTTGAAAGCGCGATTGAAGCAGCGGCTGAAACGCATAAAGACATTTATGAACAAGCCTTTTTCTACCGCTATAGCATATTTGATAAGATGAGTATCCTGAGGGCAGCTGCTGACAGGCTTGAAACTATTGCCGGAAAGGAATTCTGGCCGTTTCCGACCTATGGGGATCTGCTTTTCAATGTATAGGATACTGATATACCATTCATAGTCATACAATACTACTTGTGTTTTCATAAGTAATGTGTATAATTATGGGTAATAATTAAGTATGCATCGTTTTATGAGAGGAGTTTTAGAAATGGCGAAATATACTTCTGAAGATGTAAAGAGAATGGTAATGGAGCAGGATGTAAAATTTATAAGGCTTCAGTTTACCGATATATTCGGCACGCTTAAGAATGTTTCAATCACATCAGATTTACTGGAGAAGGCATTAAACAACCAATGCATGTTTGACGGCTCTTCAATTGAAGGTTTTGTAAGAGTTGAGGAATCCGACATGTTCCTGAGACCGGATCCCAATACCTTTGCTGTTTATCCATGGAGAGCACAGTCCGACAGAGTCGCCAGAATGATCTGTGATGTATATAATCCGGATGGGACTCCTTTTTCCGGCGACCCCAGGTATGTGCTGAAAAAAACTCTGAAAGAAGCAGCAGACCTGGGTTATGCATTAAATGCAGGACCTGAATGTGAATTCTTTTTGTTCCAGGTTGACGGCAGCGGTGTACCGACAACCGTAACCCATGACAATGCAGGCTATTTTGACCTTGGTCCTGTCGACCTAGGTGAAAATGCCCGCAGGGATATGTGTTTACTGCTGGAGGAAATGGGCTTTGAGATCGAAGCCTCTCATCATGAAGGCGCACCTGGCCAGCATGAGATAGATTTTAAATATACAGATGCGCTGGAAACAGCAGATAATATCATGACCTTCAAGCTGGTTGTAAAAACTGTTGCACATCAGCACGGACTTCATGCCAGTTTTATGCCTAAGCCGATTGCAGGTATAAATGGTTCAGGTATGCATACCAACCTATCCTTGTCAAAAGACGGTAAAAATGCATTTTATGATCCTGCAGGCGAGCTGGCTTTAAGTGAAACGGCCTACAGCTATATTGCAGGTATCATGAAGCATATTAAATCCATGACGGCGTTGACTAACCCACTGGTAAACTCATACAAACGGCTGGTGCCCGGATATGAGGCGCCTGTTTATATAGCATGGTCAACCAAGAACCGGAGTCCTTTGATAAGGATACCGGCTGCTAGCGGCGCCGGTACGAGAATCGAGCTCAGAAATCCGGATCCCTCATGCAACCCCTATCTGGCACTTGCAGCTATGCTGGCAGCAGGATTGGATGGGATCAAAAACAATCTGAAACCAGTTAAGAGTGTTGAAGCGAACATATATAATATGGATGCTCAGGAAAGAGCTGTTCATGAAATCGACAGCCTGCCGGATAATTTATATGAAGCAGTCCGGGAGCTTAAAAAGAGTGAACTGATGAGAAATGTACTTGGAGATCATATTTTTGACCGGTATATAGAAGCAAAAATGCTTGAATGGAATGACTACAGGACAAAGGTTCATAAATGGGAAATTGAACAGTATCTTACCAGGTATTAGAGTATAGTTCCGGTAATTGTATAAAGCAGATTTGGAGTGAGGAAGATGAGCCGTTCTGAAATAATTATTGCAGCAGGTAATGCAGAAGCAGGGAATAAGATAAGGCAAGTACTGATTGATAACGGCTATACTGTAACGGGAATCTGCAGCTCCGGAAATGAGGCGATCAGAAAAGTGCGTACACTTAAGCCTGCTCTGCTGCTTGCTAATTTTGAGCTTCCGGATATGACCGGCTTTGAAGTGGCGAAAATTATCGCAGGGAACGATCTTTGCTCTGTCATCCTCCTGGCTGATGATACTCAGAAAGGATATGTCGAAAGCAGGGCCAGGGACCTGGATATAGTCTGTTTGAACAGGCCCGTAAACAGGGCGCTGCTCCTGAACTCTGTTGAGCTGACTATAAGGAGCAGAATGAGAATCGAAAAACTGGAAAAAGAATTAAATGATATGAAAAACAATCTGGAGACAAGAAAAGAGGTCGATAAGGCAAAAGGACTGCTGATGGAAAAATCAGGACTTTCGGAGCAGGAAGCCTACCGGAGGCTTCAGAAGCAAAGCATGGATACAGGCATTTCGATGAAGGAAGTCGCAAAAATAATAATAGATACAATGAAATAAATGATAAAATAAAAAACACTGTTCAAAGGTTTGATAAACAAACATTTCAACAGTGTTTTTTCAATGGTCGGGGCGACAGGATTTGAACCTGCGACCTCTTGGTCCCGAACCAAGCGCGCTACCAAGCTGCGCTACGCCCCGAAGATGACAATATAAATAATATAACGAAATGCCAATATTGTCAATAGAATTTGCTGACAAAAATATTCAATAAAAAGGTGAAAAAGATGCAGGTGTAGAATATAGCTAATATACACACAACTCTTATATAATTATGGAGGTGCTATATGAAGCTTACTTTTTGTGGTGCTGCAGGTACTGTCACCGGATCCTGCCATTTGCTGGAGATGGATGACATGAAGATACTTCTGGACTCTGGGATGTTCCAGGGCGGAAGTGAAGCTGATGAAATGAATTTTGAACCATTCAGATTCAGTCCTTCTGATATTGATATGCTTATACTGTCACATGCACATATTGACCACAGCGGAAGGATACCTCAACTGGTAAAACGTGGCTTCAAAGGTAAAGTAATTGCATCTGCTCCAACTTTTGAGCTTTGCAAAATAATGCTTCCTGACAGTGCGTTCATACAGGAATCCGAAGCTGAATGGAAGAGCAGGAAGAGACAGAGGGCGGGCAAAGGGACAGTCGAGCCGTTATATACCGTAAAGGATGCGGAGGCGGCTTTGGAATTGTTCCAGGCTGTCGAATATAATAAGATCATAAATATCGATCAAAACGTTTCCATCAGATTGAAGGATGCAGGTCATATACTCGGATCTGCCATTGTCGAGCTATGGATAAGGGAAAAGGGCGAGGAGTTCAAGCTGGTGTTTTCTGGAGATCTGGGAAACACGGATGTTCCAATAATGAATAATCCTACGGTAATTGAGGATGCTGATTATGTGATAATGGAATCTACTTATGGCGACAGGCTTCACAAGGATACCGGCAACAAGACCCTGGCTTTGCTGGATATTATCACAGATACCGTTGAGAGGAACGGCAATGTTGTCATACCTTCCTTTGCAATAGAGAGGACGCAGGAAATACTTTATGTGCTGAATATGATCAAGGAATCGGACAATTACAAACTGAAGAATATTCCTGTATATGTCGACAGTCCGCTGGCGATAAATGCTACCAGGATATTCCAGAGCTTCCTGCCTTATTTTGATGAAGAGGCTCAGAAGCTTATTCAGGAAGGGGACAACCCATTTGATTTTCCGAATCTGATTTTTACTCATACTGCAGATGAGTCCAAGGCTATTAACTCTAACAAAGGCAGCAGCATCATAATATCCGCCAGCGGCATGTGTGAAGCGGGAAGGATCAAGCATCATCTGAAGCATAATCTATGGCGTGAAGAATCAAGCGTGGTCTTTGTGGGCTATCAGGCTGCGAACACTCTGGGCAGAAGGATCAAGGACGGGGAAAAGCTTGTTAAGATTTTTGGAGAAGAAATAGGAGTCAGGAGCAGGATTTACTCAATTGACGGATTTTCAGGCCATGCAGATCAGAAAGGACTTCTGGATTGGATTGGAGCATTCAAGAAAAAACCTAAAAAAGTATTCCTTGTTCATGGTGAAGAAACATCCCTCGGAGAGCTTTCGAGACTGATAGGGACAGAACTGGGCTTGCCCAATGAAATTGCACAGCTGGGGCAAACTGTGGAGCTGACCGCTGCTTCTCATAGAAGGATAGTTGTAGAAAGATCGGGTATTCAGAAGGACAGCCTGATTAAAACCTTAAATACTCTGAAATCCAATTTCAGTGAAACACTGGAAAATATGGAGCAGCATATTTCCGGTGAGGACAGTGCCAAGCTTGATGCGCTCATGTACATGCTGGAAAAGCTGCAGGACAACATCGCAGAGCTGAAAAAGGAGATCAGCTAGTGTTATTAAGGACATCCCTGATTTTCTGCCTTGCGTGCTCTGGATGAGATAACTTTACGAGATACTAACCGCTAATAAATAACAGTATATTATTCGCACTTCCTCACAAAATATTCAGAGGAGGGAATAATATGCTCAGTACTTTTAGAAACGAAGAACTTGTCAAAGTCCAGGGAAAGATTTATCCTGTCGTTGGCGGCAGGTTAAGACTCGCCCATGATGAAAACAAGAGCTTGTCGATAGAAACCAATGTAATACAGTATAATGAAGAAACAACTGTGATCCAGGCTTCGGTAAGGACTGAGAAAGGAACCTTTACCGGTCTTGGCAATGCATCAGTGAAGAGAGACAGGGTGCTTTCCAATGCAATTCTGGAATTGGCTGAGACAAGAGCTATTGCGAGGGCGCTGCGCTTTGCAGGCTATGGAGTTGAATACACCGGGTATGAAGAGGTGGGCGAGGGCAAAAACCTTTCTCCGGAGGAAACCCAGCTGAAGGATGAAGAGCAGAAGAAATCAGAAGGGGCGACAAAGGCGCAGATAAGCACTATTTTCTCAATTGCTAAAAACCTAAATATGTCCAATGACGAATTAAGAGAGCTTATACAGGAAAGAACCGGAAAAAGCTTCAGCAAGGACCTTTCAAAGAGAGATGCAAGCCAGATCATAAGTGCGCTTAAGGAGAAGGAGACCCCTGGGGATCAGGGTTCCAAGCTCATGTAAAAGTAATTTTCGAAAAATGCACCACTAAATAAAATGCATCAAAAAATGATTGCATTTTATTTAGTGGTGCATTATTATTAATTCAAATAAATATTTATGCACTATAATTACCGGAAGGATTATTCAAATTTGTGTAGAATGTATATCCTAAAGTTTTAAATGGTTACTACTATTCTGACTATTAAATTTCATGCATATCAAACTTGTCATTTTTCTAAATATTTTATATATAATTATACAATAGTAGTATTGGCTATTATTACAAAAGAAGGGAGGATATATAGTATTATTTTATAAAAATTGGAGGAGGAGTAGTATGAATAAGAAGAAAACAGCATTATTTCTGGTTTGTTTGTTTGTTGTTTCCATTGGGTTAACAGGATGTGCAGGCAATTCTCAGCCGGCAGCGGCAGCTGGAGGAGATACCATCAAGGTTGGCTGGATGGGCTCTCTTACAGGTGACCAGGCAGTATGGGGACAGTGCGAGTTAAATACTGTCAAGATGCTTTTTGAAGAAATAAATGCAAAGGGCGGAGTGCTTGGCAAGAAGTTGGAAGTCATAGGCTATGATACAAAAGGTGACCCGCAGGAAGCAGTAAATGTTGCAAAGAGACTTACAGGACAGGATAAAGTCGTTGCAATATTAGGACCAAATGCCAGCGGTAACGCTATCCCGATAGCCCCGGTACTTGAGCAGGCAAAGGTTGCGGACATTGCTACAGTTGCGACCAATCCTAAAGTTACAGTACTTGACGGGAAAGTAAAACCCTTTAACTACAGAGTATGCTTCATTGACCCGTATCAGGGCGCAGTTGCTGCAGGTTATGCGGCTGACGTGCTGAAGGCAAAGAATGCTGCTATACTTTACGATGTAGGCGATGACTATTCCCAGGGTCTTACACAGTTCTTTGAAGAGTACTTCGTAAAGAAGGGCGGAACTGTTGTAGTAAAGGAAGGCTTCAAATCAGGAGACGTTGACTTCAGACCACAGCTTTCAAAAATCAAGGCTGCAAACCCCGATGTTATATTTATGCCGTATTTCTTTAAGGAAGTGGCATTAAGCGCTAACCAGGCAAGAGAGCTTGGCATAACAGCTACACTTATGGGCGGCGACGGATGGCCTTCAGAACAGCTTATAAGCATGGCTAAGGACGCTGTCAACGGTTCATACTTTGTCAACCACCTGGACTATGATGATCCTGAGGTTCAGGACTTCAAAACCAGATACAAGACAAAATACAGCAAGGATGTTGAGCTTAACGGTTATTTGGTGCATGACGCAGTTCTTATGTTGGAGGATGCATTAAAGAGAGCAGGAGAGGCAAATCCGGAAAAAATAGCTCAGGCACTTGAAACCACAGATATAAAGGGTATCACAGGTAAGATAAAGATAGGTAAAGATACACATAATCCGGAAGGAAAAGATGCAGCTATCATAAAAATAGTTGACGGCAAATATGTATTCCAGCAGAAGTTTGCTTCACAGTAAGGTCATTACAAACTAATATAGAGCAGAAGGTAAAGCCTTCTGCTCTATACATATAATGTATGAATGTTTTCAGCAAGAAGTTCTATGGAATGCGGTTGCCAGCTGTGCTCCGCACGGGCGCTTCTCACTGCAGAGAACTTCTAGCTTCAAGCCATTCAGGCAAGGAGAGGAAAAGAATGACACAATTCTTTCAACAATTAATTAACGGTCTTTCCATAGGTAGTGTCTATGCTTTGATGGCAGTCGGCTACTCTCTGGTTTACAGTATTATGAATTTCAGCAATTTTGCCCACGGTGGAGTAATAATGTTTGGAGCATATTTCGGATTCTTTTTTCTGACACTCTTCAGGTTCCTGTTCCCTGTGGCATTTATAGCATCTGCGGTATGCACTGCTGTTTTGGCCCTGGTCATTGAAAGAGTAGCATACAAACCTCTTAGAGAAAGAAAAGCACCATTTCTGTATTTCATTATTTCTGCCATGGGTGCATCAATATTTCTGGAAAACCTGGTTATAGCCATTCCGGCAATTGGTCCTACCTTCAGGACTTATCCGGAGATATTCAACAAACAGCCTTTCAAAATCGGTGAGCTGGCAATCGGCAAACTCGATACCATGATGTTTGTGGTATCTGCAATATGTCTGATATTATTGATTTATATTATAGATCATACCAAAATAGGCAAGGCAATTCAGGCTACCTCATACAATATCAAGGCAAGTGCCTTGATGGGTGTCAATACTGACTTCATAATAGTTGCGATATTTCTTATGGGAGGCTTTCTTGCAGGCATAGCAGGAGTGCTCTTCGGAATGAAATATACAGTATATCCTCAGATCGGCGCCATTACGATAAAATCTTTCATTGCTGCTGTTTTCGGCGGATTGGGAAGCTTGCCGGGAGCAGTGGTAGGCTCAGTGCTTTTAGGTATCATTGAAACCTTTACCTCGGGTTATTTATCATCTCAATATAGGGACCTTATTGCATTTGCACTTTTAATAACAGTTCTGGTAGTCAGGCCTATGGGACTTATGGGCAAGGTTACCGAAGATAAGGCATAAGGGGGTATGGTCATGAATAACGAATATATTATTGGTATACTGACACTGGCAGGAATAAATCTTATGACTGTACTCGGACTGTCGCTGCTCACAGGTTTTACAGGCTTATTCTCCTTTGGCCACGCGGGATTTATGGCAATAGGAGGTTATACTGCGGCTATGATGACTGTAAAATTCCATTGGCCTTTCATACCTGCACTCCTGGTCGGCGGGCTTGCCGCCGCTCTGGCAAGTGCATTGATAGGAAAAGTGACCCTGAATCTGAAGGGTGATTATTTTTGTATAGCAACCTTGGGCTTTGGGGAGGCAATAAGGCTTGTGCTTGATAATGTGCAGTATTTCGGCGGCGCAAGAGGCTGGCCTGGAATACCTTATTATACAAATATATGGAATGTGCTTGGGATCAATATTGTAGCTGTAATAGTACTTGCTAATCTCATCCGCTCAAGACACGGCAGAAATATGATCGCTATAAGGGAGGAAGAGCTGGCTTCTCAAATAGTGGGAATTGATGTATTCAAATACAAAATGACTTCACTGATGATAAGCGCCGGCTATGCAGGTATCGCAGGGGGACTGATGGGACACTATATGACCTTCCTGCAGCCGAAGATGTTCAGTCTTGCAAAATCAACAGAGCTTACAATAATAGTAATATTTGGAGGACTCGGAAGCATATCCGGCAGTGTACTGGGCGCGCTGGTACTCACATCACTGCCGGAAATACTGAGGGCCTTTTATGAATGGAGATTGGTTTTCTATGGATTGGCGGTCATATTCATTATGATATCCAGGCCTGAAGGCTTAATGGGAGGCTATGAGCTGACTCCGTCAAGTATGAAAAAGCTATACAGAAACCTTACATCCGGACGTAGGGATAAGCTTCAGGGCGAAGGAGGAGGTAAGTGATATGAACATACTTGAACTTAAAGGTCTTACAAAAACCTTTGGAGGCCTTACAGCTGTTGGTGATGTGAATTTCAATGCAGAAAAGGACAGCATCACAGGGCTTATAGGACCCAATGGCGCAGGAAAAACTACTATATTTAACCTCATAACGGGAGTTTATAAGGTTACAAAAGGGAATATATTATTTGACGGCAAAGATATCACAAACAAAGAACCTTATCTTATAGCAGAAGCAGGTATTACCAGGACTTTTCAGAATATCAGGCTTTTCAAGAAGCTCACTGTTTATGAAAATGTACTGACAGCCTGCCATTACAATGCTGATTACTCGCTTGTGGATTCGGTACTCAGACTGCCGAAATTCAGAAAGCAGGAAAAACAGCTGCAGGACCAAGCCGCAGAATTGATCAATATAATGGGGCTTGAAAGCAGAAAGGACCTTATTGCCAACAATCTCCCTTATGGATTGCAAAGAAGACTTGAAATAGCCAGGGCACTGGCGCTTATGCCCAAGCTGCTGCTCCTTGATGAGCCCGCTGCCGGTATGAACCCTGATGAAACCGAACAGCTTATGAAGCTTATATCTGAGATAAGAAAGAGATTTAACCTGACTATACTTATAATAGAGCATCATATGGATCTTATTATGGGCGTATGTGAGAATATCATGGTTCTTAACTTTGGCTGCAAGCTTGCAGAAGGTAACCCCGGGGATATTCAGAACGACAAGTCGGTTATTGAAGCGTATTTGGGGGTGGAGAGCTAGCTATGTTGAAGGTAAAGGATTTACAGGTTTACTATGGTGGTATTCACGCTTTGAAGGGAGTATCCCTGGAGGTCAATGAGGGAGAAATCGTTTCTATCATAGGCTCCAACGGTGCAGGAAAATCAACCCTGCTGAATTCCATATCGGGTTTCCTGAAGTACAAGGAAGGCGAAATAAGCTACAAGAATAGTAAATTAAGCGGCAGTCCCAGTAAGATCGTAAAGGCAGGGGTCTGCCAGGTTCCTGAAGGCAGGCTTGTATTTGCCAACCTTACGGTCAAGGATAATTTATTTATGGGGGCATATCTTAGAAAAGACAGGAAAGCGATCAATGAAGACCTGGAGAAGGTATACGGCCTTTTTCCAAGGTTGTTGGAAAGGGAAAACCAGATTGCCGGTACTTTAAGCGGCGGTGAGCAGCAAATGCTTGCCATGGGGAGAGGACTTATGAGTAATCCTGATATAATGCTTCTTGACGAACCTTCTCTGGGACTTGCTCCATTATTGGTACAGACAGTTTTTGATATCATCGTGAATATAAGGAAGATGGGAAAGACCATACTTCTGGTTGAACAAAATGCTTACAAAGCGTTATCTATAGCAGACAGAGCCTACGTACTGGAGCAGGGTACCATTACAGCCTCGGGATGGGCCAGTGAAATAGCACGGAATCCCAAAATACAGGAGGCATACCTGGGCTCGAAAAAGTAAACGTATAATATATTATAAAGGTCAAGTACAAATAAAGTGCTTGGCCATTATTTTTTACAAGGCAATCACATGTCCAATGTATTACACATAGTTTATTATTGAGGTTGGACAACTTTAAAGCATTAAAAACGGGAGTGAGTATTGGTAAGTTAAAAAGAAAGGATGCATCAGATGGAGATTTATTTAGATGAAGCTACAGATTATTACATTGATACTCCTACCGGGAAAGTTAAGGACTGTCGCGAACACCAGGGAGAAAAACCAGCAAAAGCTGTCAATAGGGCAGGAAAGTGGTCTGAAATACCCTACCCTGGAGATATAAGGCCACCTAAGGGACTTGATCCATATGCAGGCTCATGGCCCACATTTTTCCTTGGAAGAGATGAATATGGTCTGTTCACAGCACCTGACGGAGTACCAATAAGCTATGAAATACGGAATCCGTACACCATCAATTTTGATGAGTCACTATTGTTGGTAAAATATATACAAAAGCATCTTACGCCAGAGCTGCTGAAAATCGCGGAATACTGGGGGGAAGGGCCTGCAACCAAACAGTGGACGCCCATTATAGACACATATGAGCTTACTCCTACACAGGCCGGCAGAGTGCTTGCTGCAGTACAGGCAGGCATAAATGATGCATTTGTGGTTACCTGGTATTTAAAATATTTGCTGGATATTCCCAGACCGATACAGCTGGATCGAAGACTTGCCACAGCAATATGCACTCCCTACTTTCCATCCTATCCCTCGGGACATTCAGTAATATCAGGAACTGCGGAAGTGATATTGAGTTATTTCTTCCCTCCTGAAGCTGAAAGGCTAAGAGAGCTTGCAGAAGAAGCTAGTATCTCCCGTTTGTACGGAGGTGTGCATTTCATTGAGGATTTAGAGGAAGGTTTAAGGTTGGGACGTCAAATAGGAAGGATCATAGTTTGTGAACTAAGCAGACAGAGGGATATTACCGGAAGAATGATTGATATTCCTCCTGTTAATGACAGGAATGCAGTTCTGCCGCCACCACCATATAGACAGGCAATTCCATTCCCATCTAGAGTAAGAGACTGCGATCTGCCGCTTTTGCCCAAAATATAAGAACGTTAAGAATCCATATTTGAGTATTTCATCTGCTGCAAATATGGATTTTTTATGCATGCCAGTATCTATAATATGCCTGTAAATAAAACGTTATTTCAATTTCGATGTGCATTTTGTCCATTTGTGTTATAATATGAGCAGTAAAATATAATAATGGGTATAATATACGCATAAAAATAAGATATTAGAGGTTTGAGCTATGACAGAAAGAAAAGCACCTGAGAAAATAAATAATGAAGAGCTTTTAAAGCAGAAGCAGATAACACAGAGTATAAGAGAGAACAATGAGCTTGAACACCTGAAAACAGGCAGGCAAAAGTTTATGCATGTACTGACCTTCGGCTGCCAGCAGAATAATTCGGATTCTGAAAAGATAATGGGTATGCTTGCAGAAATGGGCTACACCCATACGGATAAGAAGGAACAGGCGGATGTGATCATAATAAATACCTGCTGTGTAAGGGAGAATGCGGAGCTTAAGCTTTACGGCAACATCGGCGCCCTGAAGCAGCTTAAGGTTGATAATCCGGCACTGATTATAGGAGTATGCGGCTGTATGATGCAGCAGGAGCATGCCGTAGAGATGATAAAAAAGAAATACCGCCATGTGGATATAATATTCGGCACGCACAATATATACAAGCTCCCTGAGCTTTTAGAGCGTTCAATGGATGAGAAATATACATTGATAGATATACTTAATACAGAAGGCACAATAATAGAGGATATACCCGTTCTCAGGGAAGAGAAATTCAAGGCCTGGGTTACGGTTATGTACGGCTGCAACAACTTCTGCTCATATTGTATAGTCCCCCATGTGAGGGGCAGGGAGAGGAGCCGTAAGCCGGAGGATATAATAAAGGAAATAGAAGGACTTGCAAGTGATGGCTGCAAGGAAGTCACTCTGCTTGGACAGAATGTAAATTCCTATGGCAAGGATCTGGAAATGGCAATTGATTTTGCTGATCTGATAAGAAGGGTCAATGATATAGAAGGTATCGAGAGGATAAGATTCATGACCTCGCATCCCAAGGATATATCGGAAAAACTCATCCATACAATGAGGGAATGTAAAAAGGTATGCGAGCAGCTGCACCTCCCTTTCCAGGCAGGCAGCAACGAAATTTTGCGCAGGATGAATAGGAAGTATACAAAAGAGGAATATCTTAATAAGGTAATAAAGGCAAAGCAGGAAATACCGGGAGTGGCACTCAGCACCGACGTGATAGTGGGCTTCCCCGGCGAAACGGACCATGACTTTGAGGAGACCCTTGATGTTCTGCGGCAGGTAGAGTTCGACCAGGTATTCATGTTCATATATTCCAAGCGGAAGGGCACTCCGGCTGCTGATATGAAAGATGCATCCAGCTATGAGGAAAAACACAGGAATTTTGACAAGCTGGTAAAGCTTCAGAACGATATATCAAGGAAGGCGAATGAGGCTTATCTGGGTAAGACGGTAGAGGTGCTGGTAGAAGGCACGAGCAAGAATGACCCAGGAAAGCTCACCGGCAGGACCAGGACAGGGAAGGTAGTGAACTTCAGCGGCAAGGATGGGATTACAGGCAAGCTTGTGAATGTAAATATAAATGAGATACATTCATGGTTTCTGAATGGGGAAATGGTTAATGAGGTGAAGTGATTATGGCACAGCTGACGCCTATGATGCAGCAATATTTTGAAATAAAGAACCAGCATAAGGACAAGATATTATTCTTCAGGCTGGGAGACTTTTATGAAATGTTTTTCGAGGATGCGATAACAGCATCCAAGGAGCTTGAGATCACACTCACAGGAAGGGACTGCGGACAGGAGGAAAGAGCGCCCATGTGCGGCATACCATATCATTCCGCAGAGAACTATATTGCCAGATTGATAGAGAAGAACTACAAGGTAGCCATATGTGAGCAGGTGGAGGATCCTGCCCTTGCAAAAGGGATAGTACGCAGGGAAGTGATCAGGATAATCACTCCCGGTACTGTGACAGAAAGCTCAATGCTGGATGAGAGGAACAACAACTACCTCTTGAGCCTTTATTCTGACGGCAAACAGCTGGCATTATCCTATGTGGACCTTTCAACCGGAGAATTCTATTGTACTTATGATGATAATGCCGATGGAGCCAATATAAGAAATGAAATAAACAGGATCAACCCTTCCGAGATAATCTCAAACACTGAGCTTCCGGAAATAAAAGCGGCATATTCTGCTTTCAATATTCTGGACAAGAAGTACTACGATCATGAGGACTGTGCAAGAAGGTTAAAGAGGCAGTTTGGGGTATCAAGCCTTGAAGGGCTTGGAATAGACAGTGAAGGGTTACTGCGGAGCACCGGCGCAGTACTTTTATATCTTGATGACATACAGAAGGTCAGCCTTGATAATATAAACTATATCAGGAGCTACAGTATAAGTAATTTCATGGTACTGGACCAGAGCACCAGAAGAAATCTGGAGCTTTCTGAGACCATAAGGGGCAAAACAAAAAAGGGGGCTCTGCTTTCTATAATAGACAGGACCTCAACTGCCATGGGAGGAAGAAAGCTAAAGAGCTGGCTTGAGAAACCGCTTCTCAGCACTACAGCAATAAATGAGAGACTGGATGCTGTAGATGAGTTATATAATGATTTCCTAAAAAGAGAAGAGATAAAGGAATACCTGAAAAGCATGTACGATGTTGAAAGGCTTGCAACGAGAATCGCTCTGGGCAGCGCCAATGCAAAAGACCTTATAGCCTTCAGGAATTCGGTAAGGAATCTTCCATATATAAAAAGCATGCTTTCTGATTGTACAAGCAGTTTATTGGAGAATATTTATGATAAGCTTGACATACTGGAGGACTTGTACCAGATAGTGGACAAATCGATAAATGAAGATCCACCCTTCCAGCTCAGGGAAGGTAATCTTATAAAGGACGGGTATCTGTCCGAGCTGGACGAGATACGAGGTGCATCGGTAAATGGAAAGCAGTGGATCGCTGAACTGGAGCAGCAGGAGAAGGAAAAGACAGGCATCAAGTCCCTTAAGATAGGCTTCAACAAAGTATTCGGCTACTATATTGACATTACTAAATCAAACCTGTCCTCGGTACCGGATTACTTTATCAGGAAACAGACCCTTTCCAATTCTGAAAGATATATAACTCCGGAGCTTAAGAAGCTTGAGGATATGGTGCTGGGTGCGGAGGAGAAGCTTATAGAGCTTGAGTATCTGACCTTTATAGGAATAAGGAATGAAATAGCAGGACACATAAAAAGAATTCAGCAGACGGCTTCATTCCTTTCAGACCTTGACTGTATCTGCTCCTTTGCTGAGGTGTCACAGAAATACAGTTATACAAGACCTGTTGTTGATAACAGTGACAAGCTGATAATAGAGAACGGAAGGCATCCGGTAGTGGAAGCCCAGAATAGCGAACTGAAGTTCGTACCTAACGATACGCTTCTGGACAATGAAGAAAACAGGATGCTCATTATCACAGGACCGAATATGGCCGGTAAATCCACCTATATGAGACAGGTGGCGCTTATTACGCTGATGGCGCAGATAGGCTGCTTTGTTCCCGCATCAAAGGCTGAGATAGGGGTAGTGGACAGGATCTTCACCAGGGTAGGAGCCTCCGACGACCTGGCATCGGGGCAGAGTACCTTTATGGTTGAGATGAGTGAGCTGGCCAATATAATGAACAATGCAACTGCTAAAAGCCTTATAATACTTGATGAGATAGGAAGAGGGACCAGTACCTTCGACGGACTCAGCATCGCCTGGTCGGTGGTGGAATTCATAGCTGACAGTGGCAGAATCGGAGCAAAGACACTTTTCGCCACCCACTATCATGAGCTTACAGAGCTGGAGGACAAAATAGAGGGTGTGAAAAACTACTGCATCATGGTTGAAGAAAAGGGAAAAGACATAGTGTTCTTAAGGAAAATAGCAAGGGGCGGAGCCAACGGCAGCTACGGGATACATGTGGCAAGGCTTGCCGGCATACCGGAATTCGTACTTGAAAGATCCTCAGAGATACTGTCCATACTGGAAAAGTCTGAGAAGAATAATCAGACGGATATTGTAAAGCATAGGAGAAAAAAGCCTGTCATCAATGACTTTGAGCCTAACCTGTTCAACTTTGCAAGCTTTTCCCTGGCTGATGAGCTAAAAAAGCTGGATGTTGTCAATATGACGCCTATACAGGCTCTCAACAAGCTTATGGAGCTGCAGGATAAAGTGAAGGATATACAGTAAAATACCTGTGAGGAGAATAATATGGGTAAGATATATTTGCTGGATGAAGCAACCATTAACAAAATAGCAGCAGGAGAAGTAATTGAAAGACCTGCTTCCATAGTCAAGGAGCTGGTGGAGAATTCCATAGATGCAGGAGCTACTGCCGTTGGTATTGAGCTTTCAGACGGCGGAAAGACCTATATAAATGTATCGGACAATGGCTGCGGCATAATGAAGGAGGATATGGAACATGTGTTCTTCAGACATGCTACAAGCAAAATAAGATCCTCCGAGGACCTGCATAAGGGTATTCTGACGCTGGGCTTCCGCGGCGAGGCTATGGCGAGTATAGCTGCAGTTTCAGAGGTGGAGCTTAAGACAAAATCAGAAGAGGATCCATCGGGAAGCCATGTACTGATAAAAGGCGGGAAGCTGCTGGACAATACTGCTATAGGCTATCCTACAGGCACCAGCATTACAGTGAGGAATCTTTTCTTCAATACACCTGCCAGGCTGAAGTTCCTGAAAAGCGATACCTCGGAGCAGGGCGCCATAGTTGATATTGTTGAAAAACTGGCGCTTACCAACACAGGAATATCCATGAAGCTTACAGTAAACAATAAGGTGGTGCTGCATACTCCGGGAAACGGAGATTTACTCTCAGTTATCCTGTGTATTTACGGAAATAATATATCCAAAGCAATGCTACCACTGGAGTATTCAAACGATTTTATCAGTATTGAAGGGTATATAGGCAAGCCTGAGATAGCAAAAGGTAATTCAACCTATATGACCTTTTCCATAAACAGGAGGTATATAAAGAGCAGAATGATGGCAGAGGCGATGAAGCAGGCATATAAGACACTGCTTATGAATAACCGCTACCCTTTCAGCATTATAAACATTGATATAAAGTCAGATATGATAGATGTCAATGTTCATCCGACAAAACAGGAAATAAAGTTTTCCGATGACAGGGCGATATTCAATACCCTGTATCTGGCGGTTAAGAACTGTTTGAACAATAACAGGCTGATATTTGAAAATATTGAGGATATGGAAGTGCCGCAAGAATCAAATGCAGAGGCGCACAAGAACATACATTCTTATGCGGATTCGTATAGGAACGTCAGTTCCGGTAACGATACGGCATTTGACAGAAAGTCGGCATATGAGCCCGCAAAGGTTAGCTATGACCAGCTTTCCTTTAATAATGCAAAGGCCGTTTCACCTGAAATCGACAGCTTCCGGAAACAGTATGAGCATGAACGGGAGCATGAGCATGAAACAGCAATGATACGGGAAGAAGCTGTAGAAAAGCCTCATACACTGGCAATCAATATAATCGGGCAGTTGTTCGGAACATATGTTCTGGGGCAGCAGGAGGACATCTTCTATCTGATCGATCAGCATGCCGCTCATGAGAGGATAATGTTCGAGTATATAAAAGAGAAGTATAATTCAAGAAGTATCTCAATGCAGGAGCTCTTAATGCCTATTATTATAGAGCTGAGTCCTGCAGAAAAGCTATTGTATTCAGAGAACAGTGCGATATTCCAGAACCTTGGCTTTGAAATAGAATGGTTTGGTGAGAATACTCTGGCGATAAGGGCAATACCGATAATAATGGGCGAACCCTGTACGGGTGAATTTTTCAGCAACATACTTGATTCATTGAAGGAGCCGGGAGGCAGCGCTTCATCCCCTCTGGAGAAGATAATAATCAGTATGGCCTGCAAGAATGCAATAAAAGCCGGAGACAGCATTACTCCCGAAGAGACCAGGGAACTAATAGAAAGGCTCATGAAAACAAAGCAGCCTTATACCTGCCCTCATGGAAGGCCCACAATTATAACCATGAGCAAATATGAGCTTGAGAAGAAGTTCAAAAGAATAATATAGTTTATCCGAGGTGTAAGAATTTTGACATCTGAAAATAACGGACTGCCCAAAATATGTATACTGGCAGGACCTACTGCCGTAGGAAAGACCGATATATCACTGGCTCTGGCAAGGAATCTGTACGGAGAGATAGTATCGGCAGACTCGGCACAGGTATATAAATATATGGATATAGGCACTGCAAAGCTCAAGGAAGCTGAGATGCAGGGTATAAGTCACTATATGATTGATGAGGTCGAGCCTGATGAAGATTTCAGTGTGGCGGAGTTCAGGGACAGGGCCGAAATATATATAAGGGACATCAATGAAAGAGGGAAGCTTCCTATAATCACAGGTGGGACAGGGCTTTACATAAATTCACTCCTTGATAATCTGGATTTCACGGAATCCATATCTGATGAGGAGTTCAGAAGTGAAATGCAGGAGCTTGCCGAAATCAGGAGTCCTGCATATGTACATGCGATGCTGGAAAAAGTTGACCCGGCAAGCTATAATAAATTGCATCCCAATGATCTCAGAAGAGTTATCAGAGCTTTGGAGGTCCATAAGTTCACAGGCAAACCCATATCCTATTTTCAGGAGGAATCCAGGAAACAGCCTCCGAGGTATGAATTTGCATACATAACACTGACTATGGACAGAGAAAAGCTTTACGGTAGAATCGAGCAGCGTGTAGATAAGATGATTAAAGAAGGGCTTGTCGAAGAGGTGGAAGCTCTCCTTAATATGGGCTACGGAAGGGAGCTGACCTCTATGCAGGCATTGGGCTACAAAGAGATTGCCGATTATCTCCAGGGGGCGCTGTCAAAGGAGGAGGCTGTAAGGATCCTCAAAAGAGATACAAGGCATTATGCAAAAAGGCAGCTCACCTGGTTCAGGCGGGACCGGCGCATATATTGGGTCAATGTTGACAATTTCCATGAAGATGTAGTAATATTGGAAAATATTATTAGATATATTGCAGGAAAAATTGCTTTGATATAGAATAAATAACTAATAATTATATAATAATATAAATATATATAAACTTGGTAATTGACTTATTTTATTTTGGAGGGGAATTGAATGAATAAAGTAAATATAAATCTTCAGGATGTATTCTTAAATCAGGTAAGGAAAGAGCATATCACAATAACGATCTACCTGGTGAATGGCTTCCAGTTGAAAGGAAATGTAAGAGGCTTCGACAACTACACAATTGTATTGGATAATGACGGTAAACAGCAGCTGGTTTATAAACATGCAGTATCTACAATAATTCCGGTAAAGCCAATCAATTTTGCATTCAGTGACAACAGACCACCGGAAAACAATATAAAATAATGCATTGCTTATCGGCAGACCCTTGTAGAAATACAAGGGTCTGTTCATTGCCTTGAATTGTGAAATATGATAAAATAAATTGTTTATAATATGAAAATGAGGTGCTGTAATGCATTATAAAACAACTGACTATCTGATTAACAAGCTTTCTATAAGCAAGAAGATAATTGATATATGCGTAGCTACAGAGGATGAAGTATCGGGGCAGTTTCAGAAAATTGACGAAGTAAGGGAATTCAATCAGTATAAGGTTCTCAGTGCAATGCAGAAGAACAGGATAAGTGATATGCATTTCAATTATTCAACCGGTTATGGATACGGAGATGCGGGAAGAGAAGCCATAGACAAGGTATATGCTGAGACTTTCGGATGTGAGGACGCCCTAGTGAGACCTCAGAT
>Ga0196971_1000139_pt1 | contig 72461 bp, 69 predicted proteins | sample S1v_1013CmetaG_FD_148660 | JGI IMG/M metagenome (GOLD analysis project Ga0196971, IMG submission 148660) | Soil microbial communities from Anza Borrego desert, Southern California, United States - S1+v_10-13C | ecosystem: Environmental > Terrestrial > Soil > Desert | place: USA: California... | reverse complement strand
CTCCGACGACGGCCGCTACATGTGGCTGGGCTGCGCCTATCCGCCCCGCATCGGCTACGTTATGGGCCGGGTGGACTTCCTGACCGGCGAAGCGCAGGCCTTCCCGGAGACCAACTACAGCGCCTACCCGTACGTGGACCCCCACACGGGCGAGGCCTGGTACGCCCAAAAGCGGAGCCTGTATCGGCGGGGCCCGGGCGCGAGCGATCCGGTCATTGAAGTGGGCCGCATCGGCACCGAATGGTTCGGCGGAAGGCCCATTCACAAGCTGAGCAATCACGTGCACATGTCGGGGGACCGCAAGTGGATCAACCTCAACATGGATACGGGCGATAGCTGGCACGTGGGCGCCATGGAAACAGCCACGGGGCGCTTCGAGCTGTGGGACAGCTTTGACGTGAACGTGAACCACTCGCAGTACAACCCCACGGACCCTGACCTGATCATGTTCGCCGAGGACCACTGGGTGGACCGGAAGAGCGGCGTGTACACGCACTACAAGAACCGCATCTGGACGGTGCGCCGGGGTGAGAAGGCCAAACCCCTCGTTCCGGACAACCCCCGGGGCGACCGGCTCACCCACGAGTGGTGGTCCCGGGACGGCCGGAAGATCTGGTTCGTGGACTACGACCTGGGTACTTTCCGTTACGACCTGGCGACCGGCGCGGCTGAGTGCCTCTGGCCCGGCGGCACCTGCCACAGCGAGTCGGACGCCACTGACATGCTTCTGGCGGGCGACATTGGCACCTATGAGTGGCAGACGAAGGCGGTGCGTGTCGCCTTCTACAACCGGTACACGGGCCGGGAGGTCGACATTCTCTCCGACTGGACGTCGCCGAACAAGCTTGCCTACTTGAAGCCCTTTGAGCTGGTCTTCCCCTACCACTTCCACGCCCACCCGCAGTTCATTCTGAACGATGAACTCATCGCCTACAACACCACGGTCTTCGGCCGGCCTGACGTGGCCCTGGTGCGCGTGGCAGACCTGGTAAAGCTGACTTCGTAGAAAGGGGGACCTCCTGTGGATTTCGGCGATTCCAAGCTGTTCACACGGTGGCGTGACCCCCGGTCAGGCGTGGTCAGCTACATTCTGGCCAAGCGGGCGGCGCCCTGGCAACAGGCGTTCTACTTCACCAACCCCAACATGACCCGTGACGGCCGCTACCTTTACTTCTACGCCGGTTTCCCGCCCTCGCCAGGCTATGTGCTGGGGCAAGCCGACCTGCTGGAGGGCACGGTGCAGGCCTTTCAGGAGACCAAGTTCCATGCCGCATCGCCCCTGATCGATGAAGAGACGGGCGCGGTCTGGTTCACCCAGGGCGCCAGCGTGTATCGCCGGGGAGCAGGCGCTTCCGACCCGGTTGAGCTGGTGGGTCGGGTGGAGACCAAGGCTCTCTTCGGCGGGCGCCCCATCTGGCTCATGGGCAGCCACCTGCTCCCCTCAGCGGACGGCGAGTACCTGAACGTGGACATTGAAGCGGGCGACACCTGGCACGCGGGTGCCATGGAGATTGCCACGGGTCGCTATGAGGTCTGGCAGTCGTTTGACGTGCGCTACAACCACGCCCAGTTCAGCCCCACCGACCCCGACCTGCAGATGATCGCCCAGGACTGGTGGATCGACCAGAACACGGGCGTCCACAGGCCGTTCAAGAACCGCATCTGGCTGGTTCGGCGGGGCGAGGAAGCGAAGCCGATCTACCCCGAGTCGGAGAAGACCGGCCGGATGGCCCACGAATGGTGGGCGCGGGATGGCCGGGGGATCTGGTACGTGGACTACGAGCTCGGGACCGAGTACTACGACCTGGGCTCCGGCAGCACGACCAATGTCTGGCCGGACGGCACCTGCCACAGCCACGCTTCCGCGGACGACATGCTGCTCTGCGGCGACATCAACACCTACCGCAACCGGCCGGAGCTTCCCGTGCGCGTGGCTTTCTTCAATCGCCACACGGGCAAGCAGGTTGACATTCTGTCCGACTGGCCCCTGCCGCCGGCCCAGGTGTTCCAGCGGAACGGCCTGCACATTGGCGAGTACCACATCCATCCCCATCCGCAGTTTGTGCTGGGAGATCAGTGGATCGCCTACACCACCACCGTGCTGGGCCAGCCTGACGTGGCGCTGGTGCGGGTGGCCGATCTGGTCCAACTGACCAAGTAAGGGGGCGATGGTTCTTGACCCGCAATCGCTATCTCCACCCCGAAGACTCTCCGCTCTTCTCGCCCTGGACCGATCCCAGGTCGGGCGTGGTCAGCTATATCTTGTCTGCCCGGGTGGCTCCGTGGCAGCAGTCGTTCTACTTCACCAATCAGCCGGTGCCGTTCGATGGGCGCTATATGTGGGTCTACGCCTCCTGCCCGCCTACGCCGTTCCACACGCTGGGCGTGGTGGATTTCAAGACTGGCGAGGCTCGTCTTGTTCCAGAGACGGCGTTCAAGGAAGCATCGCCGATGGTGGATCTGGAGACCGGCGAGGTCTACTGGGCCCATCCGCACACCCGCGAGGTCTATCGCCGTGGCCCCGGCAAGGATGATCCGGTCCAGGTGATCGGGCAGGTACCCTGGGAGACCTTCGGCGGACGGCCTCTGCACCGCATCTCCACCCACCTGAGCTTCTCCGCCGACCGCAAATGGCTCAACCTGGACATTGAGGCGGGCGACACCTGGCACGCCGGCGCCATGGAGCTGGCCACGGGCAAGTACGAGAACTGGGACAGCTTCGATCGCCGCTTCAATCACTCGCTGTTCAGCCCCGTGGACCCGGACCTCCAGCTGATTGCCCAGGACTGGTGGAACGACGTGAAGACGGGCGTGCACCATCGCTACGTCAATCGCATCTACCTCCTGCGGCGGGGCGAAAAGGCGCAGCCCATTTACCCGAACTCGGAGCGGGGCAACCGCATCAGCCACGAGTGGTGGGGCGCCGACGGCAGCAAGGTCTGGTATGTTGACTACGACCTGGGCACTTTCAGCTATGAGCTCGCGTCCGGTGCGACGGAGTGCGTCTGGCCGGGCGGCACCTGCCACTCCCAGTGCGACGGGGCAGGCCTGCTGTTGACCGGCGACATTAACACCTACAAGGGGCAGAAGGAGAAGCCGGTGCGGATCGGCTTCTTCAACCGGCACACGGGCAAGGAGATCGACGTTGTCTCCGACTGGCCGGTGCCGCCCATGCGGGCTGCGGTGAGCGGCTACCACGTGCACGGGCACCCGCAGTTCATTTGCGACGGCGAGTTTATTACTTACAGCAGCACCGTGTACGGGCGGCCCGACGTGGCCCTGGTGCGGGTGGCTGACCTGGTGAAGCTCACCAGCGCTTAAGGAGGCTTCGCGTACATGCTGCATCCCGAGTCGTCTCCGCTCTTCACACCCTGGACCGATCCCGTTTCAGGGGTGACTTCGTACATTCTCACGACACGCTGCGCCCCCTGGCAGCAGGCCTTCTACTTCACCAACAACCCCGTGACCACCGACGAGCGGTATATGTGGCTCTACGCGGCCTATCCGCCGTCGCCGTACCATGCCCTGGGTCTGGTAGACACCTTGGAGGGCACGGTCCGGGTCTACCCCGAGACCGCCTTCGAGGCCGAGTCGCCCTGGGTCGACCCGAAGACCGGCGAGATCTTCTGGACCGTAGGGCGCGACATTCTGCGCCGGGGCCCCCGCCCCGAGGACAAGGCCGTTCGGATCGGCCGCCTGCCCGACGAGATCCTGCAGGGGCGGGTCCTGCAGCGGGTGGTGACGCACCTGACCCGCTCGGCGGACGGCCGCCTGCTCAATATCGATATCACCATTGGCGACCGCTTCATGGTCGGTGCGGTGGAGATCGAGACCGGCAAGGTCGACATCTGGTTCCAGTCGGAGAAGTGCCTGCGCCACGGGCAGTTCAGCCCCACCGATCCCACGCTGATGATGTTCTGCGAGGACTGGTGGCGGGACGTGAAGACGGGCCAGCACCACCCATACCGGAACCGGCTGTGGATGATCCGGGAGAATCGCGAGATGTGGCCGCTGTTTGCGCAGTCCGAGCGGACCGGCCGCCACTCCCACGAGTGGTGGGCGCCCGATGGCAAGTCCATCTGGTGTGTCGACTACGACCTGGGCACCTTCCAGTACGACCTGGCGACAGGCAAGCACGAGATCATCTGGCCTGGCGGCACCTGCCACAGCCACGCTTCGGCGGACGGGCAGCATCTGGCCGGCGACATTGGCACCTACCAGTGGAACCAGAAGCCCTGCCGGGTAGCGTACTTCAACCGCCAGACCGGCAAGGAGATCGACATCGCTGCCGCCCTGCCGCCGCCTCCGTTCCCGGCCAACATTGGCCACTACTACCATGCTCATCCCCATCCGCAGTTTGTGGCCGGCGATCGGTACGTGGCCTACACCACCACCGTGAACGGTGTGCTGGACCTGGCTCTGGTTCCGTTGGCCGATCTGGTAAGACTCACCGGTGGAGGTGCTTCGCGTTGACCGTTCAAGCTGGTGTGATCGGTCTGGGTCGGGCCGGCTGGCAGATTCATGTGGCACAACTGGCGCGAATGCAGGCCTTCAAGGTGGCTGCAGTGGCCGACCCCATGCAGGAACGGCTAGACGAAGCTGCCGCCACGCTGGGCTGCCGGACCTATACCGACGCCTACGCCCTGACCACCGACCCCGAGTTGGATCTGGTGGTGGTGGCCTCCCCCAACCATACCCACGTGCCCTACGCCATGGCAGCGCTGAAGGCCGGCAAGCATGTGATCGTCGATAAGCCCGTGGCCACCCGCCTGGCCGACATGGACGCCCTTATGGCAGAAGCCAAGCGGGGCGGGCGCACTCTGGCGCCGTTCCACAGCCGCCGGTTCGACGGCGACTTTGTGAAGATCCGCAAGATCATCGACAGCGGTGTGCTGGGCCCCCTGCACATGGTGAAGATCTACAACCACGGCTTCTCCCGCCGTAACGACTGGCAGACCCTCCGCCGTATGGGTGGCGGCCAGTTGACCAACTGGGGCTCCCACGCCCTGGATAAGGCCCTGACGCTGCTGAACTGGGAAGTGGACAAGGTCTTCGGCGACATGACCACCACAGTCTGCGCCGGCGACGCCGAAGACCAGGTCAAAGTGGTGCTCAAGGGGAAGAACGGTCTGCTGATCGATGTGGAAGTGGCCGGGGGCTGCGCCCTTCCCCAGGCCCCCTGGGTGATCATGGGCAAGTACGGGACCCTGACGGGCACCCACGCCCTCCTCGAGTGGAAGTACTACGACCCGTCGGCGCTGCCGCCCGTGCAGATCAAGGAAGATCCGGGCCGCAGCTACGACTTCAGCGAGCAGATTCCCTGGCAGACCTGCAGCTGTGAGACGGGCGGCATGGGCGAGTCCCACGCCCTGTGGTACGCCCATTTCGCAGCCGCCTGGAAGTCCGGTGGCCCCATGCCGACTACTGCCCAACAGGCCCGGCACCTGATCGCCATTCAGGACGAAGTCCGCCGCCAGTCCAGAGAAGAAGTCTAGAGAGGTGCAATCCCCCATGCGACCGATCGATGTCCTGCACACGGCCGTAGCCAGCTTCGAGCCCTTCCTTCAGCCCTCCGGCGAGATGTTCGACCCCGTCTATATGGAACCGACCCAGTATGGCACTGCCTACCACATGTACTGCCAGATGGTCCTGGCCGTCAAGGGCCGGGAATCTGAACGGGCTGCTCACCTGGAGAGGGCCGTGCGCGGCCTCGACGCCTGCATTACGTACGTGGCCGACCCGTCGCTGCCCGTTCGAGCCTCATCCATGGACCGGGTGACGGGCAAGGTCTGGGGCGTGAATCACCGCGACTTCTTCTGGCCCGCCATGCTCAAGGCGTATGGCATTCTCAAAGAGCTGGGCCACGAGCGGGTGGAGGAGTTCGCCAGGCGCCTGGCGCAGGTGGACATTATGAAGTCGTTCCGGGCCCGCCCGCCGTCCAACTGGGCCATGGTCTGGGTCTCCGGCGAGTGGCTGCGCATTTGCGAAGGCCTGTCGCCCTACACGAAGGCCGACTACGACGCCTGGCTGGAGCAGTACTTCGCCGAGCACGTGATCATGGAGATGGGCCTCTACCAGGAGCCGGGCCACCCCAACTCCTACGACCTCTTCACCCGCGTGCATATGGCTGACGTGCTGGCGGCCGGCTACGACGGCAAGATGCTGCCGCAGATGGAGCAGCTGATGGAGACCGGCCTGAAGCGGTCGCTGGCCGTGCAGTTGTCGGACGGCTCGCTGGGTTCTGGTTTCCGCTCGACGGGCATGACCTGGACGCTGGGTGCGCAGTGCGCGTACTTCACCCGGGCGGCTAACTGGTTTGCTGGTCGCGATGCTGTGCTGGCCGCTGAGGCCTGGAAGGGCGCCCAGCGGGCCTTTGCCTCCTTCGCCCGTTTCCAGCGGGCTGGCAGCTACTACAGCCCCGTGGAGAACCTGCTGCCCCCCACCTATCGGGTGGGCTACGAGGACTACACCGCCGACGGCCACTACAGCAACCTGGCCATGGGCTTCATGGCGGGAGCGATCTACAGCGGGTATGACCGCGACACCGAGACGGTGGTGGTGGACGAGAGCCCGCGGGTGCTGGTGGAGCAGGATCCCACCTACCGTGCCGTGGCCCACGCCGGTCGCTACAGCGTAACGGTCAACGCCTTCCCGACCCCCCATTACGATGGCTGGGGCCTGGTGGACCTGACCTTCGGCCCGAACCGCATGTTCCAGTTAACCTCCAGCGCCAAGCACCTGTCGGCGGCGGAGACATGGTACAACCTCGGCATGGCCGTGCGCTTTGAGCCGGGCCGGTCGGAGCTGACGGTGATGGCCAACCAGGACGCCCGGCCCATTGGGCCCATTACCAGGGGCGACTCGCCCGCCAGCGTGCGGGTGAAGGCCCGGGTGAAGGGCAGCCCCTTCACCAACACCCTAGCGGTGGATGTGACTTCGACCGGCGTTACGGTGGCAGAGGCGACGCCGGGTATGGTGACTTACAAGACCCTGCTGGTGCCCTACCTGCGGGATTGCGGCAACGGCCAGATCACCAGCGTGACCCGTGACGGCAACACCTTCCGGTTCCAGCTGGGCGCCGAAGTGGTGCGGCTGACGGTGGATGACGAGATCGACCATGTGATCGACCTGCTGCACGGCTACGAGAACCGCCGGGGCCTGTGCGGGCTGCTTCGCATTGACCTGGCCAAGCCCTGCGAGGGCATTCGCTACACGGTGGTGTGCGAGGCGTAATGCTCAACGAGGCTGTGCTGTACAGGCTGCTGCTGGAGACCAAGGGCCAGCCTCCCTTTCCCCGATTCGGGGACCGGGAGGCGTGGCAGGCCGTGAGCGGTCGTCCGGCGGCAGCACAGATCCGGGAGCTGGCGGCGAAGGCGGCGGGCCGGGTTTGGTCCATTTGCGAGGAGTCCAGCTGGGTGGTGCCGGCCCATCTCCGGGGCGCAGTTCCGGACGTGGACGGTCCCTGGATCGACCTGTTCGCGTCGGGCACGGCCATTGACCTGGCGGAGACGGACTACCTGCTGGGCGACCTGCTCCCGGCGACGGTGCGGACGCGGATTCGCCTGGAGTGCCGCCGCCGCATGATTGAGCCGTACCTGCGGCGCTGCGACTTCTGGTGGCTGGGGCCCACGGGGCAGGTCAACAACTGGAACCCAGCCTCACAGCTGGGCGTGGTGGCTGCCGCACTGTACCTGTGCGACGACGCGGCGGTGCAGGCCCGGGTGCTGGCGAAGGTGCTGGCCCACCTGCCGGCCTATCTGAAGAGCTTTGATGCGGACGGCTGCACGTCAGAAGGGGTCAAGTACTGGAGCGGCGGCTTCGGCAAGTACTTCGTGCTGGCCCATCTGGTGGAGTCCCGTCTGCCGGGCTGTCTTGACCTGCTGGAGGGCGAGCGGTTCCGGCGCATCTGCCGGTACCCGGTGATGCTGGAGATGAGCCCGGGGCACTTTGTGAACTTCAGCGACTCGGACGAGGAGACGACCATCTCTGCCGGCATTGCCTGTGCACTGGGGCGCCGGTGCGGCGTGCCTGCGCTGGAGGAGCAGGGCCTGCGCACAACGTGCCCCTGGTCAACGGGCTTGAGCAGGGGACGGGACGTTCGTTCGCCGCATCGGTCGCAGCCAGCGACTTCGGTGGCGAGGCCGACACGCTTGTGTTGGAGCTGGCAGGTGCCTATCCGGCCTCGGCTGGGGTGGAGTCGATACGTCGCCGGCTGTCGCTGCGGCGTGCGCCTTCGCCTGGCGAGGTAGGGATCGTCGATACGTTCCGGTTCAGCAGGGGCATGTCCGGCGACTTTGAGAGCCGGGTGCACACACTCGCCACGGTCTCGTCGGTGGCGCCGGGCCATCTGCGGCTGGAGGGGGTTCGGTCCTCGGCCAGCCTGTACTTTGAGCCCGAAGTAGTCTGCGTTTCGGTGGAGGAGATTGAGCCTGGTGAGAACAGCCTGTGGGGCCCCGTCCTGCGGCGCCTGCGCTTTGTCCGGCGGGCCGCAGCGGGGGAGATTGCCCTGCGGGTGGTGCCGGAGTAGTTCGTGAGGTAATGATCAGCTCCGGCTCCCTGATACGGTGAGCCGGGGCGCTGTTTGCGAAAAGGAGTGGCCTGCCCATGCAACCGAGCGAAGCCATAATTCATAAGATCTTGCTGGATACCAAGGGCAACGCGCCATTCCCCACCATCGCCGACCGGCCGCCCTGGGACGCCCGCAAGGAGCATCCCACCGCCGTGCTGGCCCGCCAGGAGGCCGAGGCGGCCCTGGGCCAGCCCGTGCCTGCCCTGCCGGCCACCCTTTACCTCGACACCCAGCGGACGGGGCGCCGGGGGCCGTTTCAGAAGCTCTACTTCGGGCGGCGCGCCACACTTACGTACTTGACGCTGACGGAGTGCCTGGAGAATCAGGGGCGCTTCCTCGACGCCATCGTTGACTATATATGGGCCATTTGCGAAGAGTCCACCTGGGTGGTGCCGGCCCACGCCAACGGCCTGCCGGACACGGAGTTCGGCTGGGTTGACCTCTTCGCCGCCGGCACCGCCGAGTGGCTGAGCGAAGTGGACTACCTGCTGGGCGACAAGCTGCCCGCCGTGGTGCGCAAGCGCATTCGGCACGAAGTGCAGCGCCGTGTGGTGGAGCCTTACCTGACCCACACCGAGTGGGGGTGGCTGGGCGGCACGGGCCACGCGAACAACTGGAACGCCGTCTGCAATCTGGGAGTGGTGAGCGCCGCGCTGCTGCTGGAGACCGACCTCATGCTTCAGGCCCGGGTCATGGCCAAGGCGCTGGCCTCCCTCCCCGCCTACCTGGCCAGCTTCGACGCCGACGGCTGCACCAGCGAGGGCCCCGGCTACTGGAGCTATGGCTTCGGGTGCTACGCCATGCTGGCCCACTTCGTGGAGAGCCGCACCGAAGGCAAGCTCCGCCTGCTGGATGGCGAGCGGTTCCAGAAGATCTGTCGCTTCCCCGTACAGCTTGAGTTGAGCCCCGGCAAGTTCGCCGCCTTCAGCGACGCGCTGGAGAAGACCATCGTCCCGGCGGGCATCTGCTGCTGGCTGGCCGAGCGGTGCGGCGTGCCGGAACTGGGGGCCCTGGGCCGCCGCCACCTGCGGCTGCCCGAGCACAACCTGCACCACCTCTCGCAGTATACCCTGCGCAACCTGCTCTGGGGCGACCCCGCCCCCGCCACACAGGAGGGGCTACAGGCCACCACCTGGTACGGGGGCTTCCAGTGGCTGATCAGCCGGGTCGACCCGTGCGACGCAGCCGGGCTGGTGCTGGCCGCCAAGGCCGGCCACAACGACGAGGATCACAACCAGAACGACCTGGGGCAGTTCATCGTGCACAGCGGCTGTGAGTCGCTGATTCTGGACCTGGGGCGGCCCGACTACACTCGGCAGTTCTTCGGGCCCGACCGGTACACGTTCCTGGAAGCCCGGTCGGGCGGCCACTGCGTGCCGCTGGTCAACGGCTTCGAGCAGCTGCCGGGGCGTGAGTACGCTGCCAGGCTGGTCCGCACCGAGTTCTCCGCCTACGGCGATACCATGGAGCTGGAGTTGGCCGGGGCGTACCCTGCCGAGGCCGGCATTGCCTCCATCTTCCGCAAGGTGGCCCTGGTGCGCACCACGCCGTCAGGCGAAGTGCTGGTGCGTGACCACTTCCGCTTTGCGGGCGGCAAGGGCCTCTATGAAAGCCGGCTCCACACCTTCGGCGAGATCGACCTGATCCGGCCGGGCTACGTTCGGATCACTGGCCGCCAGGCCACTGCGGGCCTCTACTACGATCCCGGCTCCGTTCAGTTCGAGGCAGAGACGGTCAAGCCGGAAGCGAATAGCCTATGGGGTCCGCTGATGTACCGCCTGCGCTTCCTGGTCAAGGCCCGCGAAGGTACCGTGGCCCTGCGGATTCAGCCAGAATAGGGGTTATCCAGGAGGTCCCGCCATGTACAGTGAAGCCGTCATCTATAAGATGCTGCTGGACACCAAGGGAAGGCCGCCCTTCCCCACCATTGCCGACCGCGCAGAGTGGGAAGCCGTGCGGAGCCACCCCAAGGTGGAGATGTGCCTCTCGGAGGCCGAGCGGGTCGCTGCCGAGCCTGTGCCCGCCCTGCCCGCCACCCTTTACCTGGACTGCAATCGCACCGGCAACCGCCGCCGCTTTGAGGCCGGATGTGGACAACCCCGAGATTGACCTGTTCATGGCCGGCACGGGCCTCTGCCTGGCGGAGATGGACTACCTGCTGGGCGACAGGCTCCCTGCCGTCGTGCGGCACCGGCACCTTCGAGCACCGCATCCACACGCTGGGCGCCGTGGAGAGCGTGGCGCCGGGCTACATCCGCATCACGGGCCGGCAAGGTGGGGTCATCGGCGTTCGGTATGACGCCGCACTCGGTCTGGAGTATGAGAACGTAGCGCCCAGCGAGACCAGCCGCTGGACGGCGCCCATGACCCGCATCCGCTTCATCAGTAAGGCGGCCGAGGGGCGCATCGCCCTGCGAATCGTGCCGGAATAGGAAGTGCTCTTACATGTACAGTGAAGCTGTGCTCTATCGCATTCTGAGCGAGACTCCTGGAACTCCGCTGTATCCGTCGATTGAGGATCGGGCTGCGTGGCAGGCTGTGCAGACGCACCCCGCGGCGCAACTGGCGTTGGATCTGGCGGCGGAAGCTGCGGGCCAGCCCGTGCCCTTCCTCCCCGCCACCCTTTACCTGGACTGCGACCGCACGGGCAACCGCCTGAACTACGAGACGCCGTGTCACGAGCGGCGCCGGCGCCTCACGGCCATGGCCATCGCCGAGTGCCTGGTCAACGACGGGCGCTATGTAGATGACATGATCGACCTGATCTGGGCCATCTGCGAGGAGTCGACCTGGTGCACGCCGGCGCACGCTCCCTCTGCTCTTCCGGACGTGGATGACCCCTACCTGGAGCTCTACGGCGTTGGCACGAGCGTGACGCTCTGCGAGATCGACCACCTGTTGGGCGACCGGCTGCCCGCCGTGGTGCGCAAGCGCATCCGGTATGAGTGCAACAAGCGCATCATTCAGCCCTACCTGGTGCGCACCGACTGGTGGTGGCACGGCGGCATGCGCAAGACCAACAACTGGAACGCCGTCTGCAACCACGGGGCCGCAGCCACGACCCTGCACCTGTGCGACGACGTGATGGTGCAGGCCCAGGTGCTGGCGAAGGCCATCGCCTCGGTGCCCAACTTCCTGGAGAGCTTCGACGAAGACGGCTGCTCCAGCGAAGGGGCCGGTTACTGGGGCTACGGCTTCGGCCACTATGCCGCCCTGGCCCGCCACGTCTACTGCCGCACTGAGGGCAAGATCGATCTGCTGGAAGGCGAGCGCTTCGTCAAGATCTGCCGCTTCCCCGCCACGCTGGAACTGAGCCCCGGCAAGTTCGCCACCTTCAGCGACTGCGACGAAGATGCCCTGGTGCCCGCCGGCGTCTGCGAGTGGCTGGCCGCCAAGTGCGACGCCCCCGCGCTGGGCGCCCTGGGCCGGCGCCACCTGGAGCGGTTGGTGGCGGAGCGGCGTGCGGACTACCTGCTGAAGGCGCTCTTCCTCTGCGACGTGACGAAGGCTCCCCTGGAGGGCCTGCCGGCCACGGCGTTCTACGGCGGCTTCCAGTGGCTGATCAGCCGGGCAAAGCCCGCTTCCGCGCACAGTTTGGTGCTCGCCGCCAAGGGCGGGCACAACGCCGAAGACCACAACCATAACGATGTGGGACAGTTCATCATCCACTACCAGGGCGAGTCGCTGATTGTGGATCTGGGGCGGCAGAACTACACCAAGCAGTTCTTCGGCCCACAGCGCTACGAGTTCCTGGAGTGCCGGTCTTTTGGGCACGGCGTGCCGGTGGTCAACGGGGTGGAGCAGCGTGACGGCCTTTCCTATGCCTCGCAGTTGCTGCGAACCGAGTTCGAGAAGGATCGCGACCTGATGGAGATCGACATGACCGGCGCCTACCCGGCTGAAGCCGGCCTGTCCTCCCTGAAGCGGCGCTTCGCTCTGCGCCGCACCTACCCGCACGGGCTGGTGGAGATTATCGACACCTTCAGCTTTGCCGACGGCCCGGGGGTCTTCGAAAGCCGCCTCCACACCTTCGGCACCGTGGAGGAAGCAGCCCCGTGCTACCTGCGCATCACGGGCCGCAACGGTGCCGTGCTGGGCGTGCACATTGACGGCTGCACACGGGTGGAGCTGGAGAGCGTGGAGCCGGAGGCCAACAGCCGCTGGACGGCGCCCCTGACCCGCATCCGCATCATCGCCCGTGGGCAGTCGGGCCAGGTGGCCCTGCGGTTCACGCCTGAATAGAAGGGGGATCCACCTTGGTCGTGCTGAGTGAAGCCGTTCTGTACAAGATTCTGCTGGATACGAAGGGTACTGCCACGTTCCCGACCATCGCTGACCGCGGGGCCTGGGCGGCCGTGCGCACACATCCGGTGGCGGAACTGGCGTTGCGCCAGGCGCCTGCGGTGGTGACAGAGCCGGTTCCGTATCTCTCCGCCACCATGTACCTGGACTGCAGCCGCACCGGCCGCCGCACCTGGTGGCAGAAGCCCGGGCACGAGCGGCGCATCCGCCTGGGTCTGCTGACCCTGGCCGAGTGCCTGGAGAACGAGGGCAAGTACCTGGACGCGATCGTGGACCTGATGTGGGCCATTTGCGAGGAGTCCACCTGGGTGGCTCCCGCCCACGCTCCCGAGGCCCCCCTGCCCGACGTGACCAACCCCGGCATTGACCTGTATGCCGCCGGCACGGGCATTTCGCTTGCCGAAATGGACTACCTGCTGGGCGACAAGCTCCCACCGGTGGTGCGCAAGCGCATCCGCCGGGAAGCGCACGTGCGGCTAATTGAGCCCTATCTGCGCCGCATGGATTTCAAGTGGCTGGGCGGCACGGGCCACGCCAACAACTGGAACGCCGTCTGCAGTTGCGGCGTGCTGGCGACAGCTCTGCAGCTTTGCGACGATACCATGGTGCAGGCCCGGGTCATGGCGAAGGCCATCGCCCACTCGCCCGCCTACCTGACCAGTTTCGACGAGGACGGCTGCACCAGCGAGGGCGCCGGCTACTGGGGCTACGGCTTCGGTCACTATGCCATGATGGCGCAGATGATCGAGGCCCGCACCGAGGGCCGCGTGGAGATGCTGGCGGGCGAGAAGTTCCGGCGCATCTGCCAGTTCCCGCCCCGGGTGGAGCTGAGCCCGGGCACCTTCGTGACTTTCAGCGACTGCGACGAGCACGCCCACGTGCCCGCGGGCGCTTGCGCCTGGCTGGCCCGCAAGCTGGACGTGCCGGAACTGGGGGCCTTTGCCCGCCGCTTCCTGGACCTGCTGGAGCGGGACAAGCAGATGCGGCCCTGCAACCTGCTGCGGGCACTCTTCTGGGTCGACCCCGCGGCACCGGCCACAGCGCCCCTGGAGGCCACCACCTGGTTCGACGGCTTCCAGTGGCTGATCAGCCGGTTCGCCCCTGCGGCGGCTGATGGCCTCGTGCTAGCCGTCAAGGGCGGTCACAACGCCGAAGACCACAACCATAACGATGTGGGCTCGTACATTGTCCACGTGGGCGGCGAGTCGCTGATCGTGGACCCGCAGCGGCCCACCTACACGCTGCAATTCTTCGGGCCCAAGCGCTACGAGTTCCTGGAGACCCGGTCGGGCGGTCACTGCGTGCCCGTGCTGAACGGGGTCGAGCAGGCGGCGGGGCGGGAATACGAGGCGGTTGTGCTTGGCAAGCGGTTCACCGCGGTCGCCGATGAGGTCGAGTACGAGCTGGCGGGCGCCTACCCAGCCGTGGCCGGCATTACGTCGCTGCGCCGCAGCGTGACCCTGAACCGCACCGGTCCCAAGGGCGAGGTGGTGGTGACCGATCGCTTCCAGTTCGCCGACGGCGAGCCGGGCGAGTACGAGAGCCGCATCCACACCCTGGGCACCGTGGCGCAGGTGGCCCCTGGGATCCTGCTGCTGCAGGGCCAGAAGGCGGCGGTGCGGGTGGTCTACGACGCCGCATACGTCAGCCTCACCACCGAGGAGATTCAGCCGGGCGAGAACAGCACCTGGAGTCCCGTCCTCACCCGTCTGCGCTTTGCGCGCCGCTCCGCCGAGGGGAGCTTCACCCTCCGCATCATTCCCGAGTAAGGGAGAACGACCTTGTACAGCGAAGCCGTCCTCTACAAGATGCTCCTCGATACGCCGTGGACCCCGCCGTTCCCTTCGGTCGTAGACCGTTCAGCGTGGTCCTTGCGTGAGGACCACCCGGTCGCGGCGGTCGCCCGCGAAGTGGCGGAGTCCGCCCTGACCGAGCCGGTGCCCGCCCTCCCGGCCACCCTCTACCGGGACTTCAACCGCAATGGCAAGCGCATGCCTTTCGAGGTTCCCTACTTCGCCCGCCGCTCGCGACTGGGCTGCCTGGCCATCGCGGAGTGCCTGGAAGACAGCGGCCGTTACCTGGACGCGATTATCGACCTCATCTGGGCCATGTGCGAGGAGACCACCTGGGTGCCCAACGCCCATGCCCGTCTCCAGGGCGACACGCTGCCCGACGTGGAGAACCCGGTGATCGACCTGTTCTCCGCCAGCACCGGCATGCTGCTGGCTGAGACCGACCACCTGCTGGGCGACAAGCTCCCGCCGGCGGTGCGCAAGCGCATTCGGGTCGAGGCCCGGCGGCGCCTCACCGATCCGTTCCTGCGCCGGTCCGACTGGGGCTGGTTGGGTCCCGAGGGCCACGCTAACAACTGGAACGCGGTCTGCAACAACGGCGTGGTGGCCACGACCCTCTACCTGGTGGATGACCCCATGGTGCAGGCCCGGGTGATCGCCAAGGCTCTGGCCTCCCTCCCCGCCTATCTGAAGAGCTTCGACGCCGACGGCTGCACCAGCGAAGGCGCCACCTACTGGGGCTTCGGCTTCGGCAACTATGTCATGCTGGCGCAGTTGGTGGAGAGCCGCACGGGCGGCCAGGTCCGCCTGCTGGACGGCGAGTGGTTCCAGAAGATCGCCCAGTTCCCCGTGCGCATGGAGATGAGCGACGGCAAGTTCGTGCACTTCAGCGACTGCAACGAGGATCTCGTGGTAGCGGCCGGCATTCACTGCTGGCTGGGCCGCCGCTGCAGCGTGCCGGAGTTGGAGGCCCAGGGTCGGCGGCATCTGCCCCGCCTGCGGGCCGAGCACCTGCGGGGCGACTTCTTCCTGCGGGGGCTCTTCCGGCCAGAGTTCATTCTGCGGGCCCTGTTGTGGGCGGATGGCTCCCCCGCGAACGTTGTGGGGCAGCCCGCCACCGCCTTCTACCAGGGCTACCAGTGGCTGGTGAGCCGCTTCAACCCTGCCGACGACAAGGGCCTGGTGCTTGCTGCCAAGGGCGGCCACAATGCCGAAGATCACAATCACAACGATGTGGGACAGGTGATCGTGCACCTGAACGGCGAGTCCCTGATTCGTGACCTGGGCCGCCAGGTCCACACCAAGGAGTTCTTCGGCACCGGCCGTTACAAGATGCTCGAGTGCCGGTCAGGCGGCCACTGTGTGCCCGTGGTGAACGGCGTCGAGCAGGCGCCGGGCGAGCAGTTCGCCGCCACCCTCATCGGCACGGAGTTCACGAGTGACGGGGATGTCATGGAGCTGGAGCTAGCCGCCGCCTACCCGGCTGAGGCCGGGGCCACCTCCATCCGCCGCCGAGTCTCTTTGAGGCGGACCACGCCCAAGGGCGAGGTCCTCATCACCGATACGTTTGCCCTGCTTCGTGCGGGTACGTTTGAAAGCCGTCTCCACACCTTCGGGAGGGTCGAGCAGGTCACCCATGGCCACTTCCGCATCATCGGCCAGAAGGCCACCGTGGGGATCTACCACAACGGCGCCTTCGCCACCGAGGCAGTGCTGCCCGAGGCCAACAGCCTCTGGACGGGCGTGCTCCACCGCCTGAAGTTCACCCTGAACGCGGCCCAGGGCCAGTTGAGCCTCCGCATCGTCCCCGAGTAAGGAGCTGAGCACATGTTCAGTGAAGCCACTCTGTACAAGACCCTGCTCGACACCAAGGGCGCCCCCTTCTTCCCCACCATCGCTGACCGGGCGCCGTGGGAGGCCCGGGTCCAGCACCCCGTCGCGCAACAGGCGCTCAACGAGGCGGCAAGGCTCACCGGCCAGCCCATCCCCGACCTGCCCGCCTCGCTGTTCCAGCAGTTCCAGCGGAACGGCAACCGCATGCGGTTTGAGCACCCGTATTTCAACCGCCGCACCTACCTCTGGTACTTCACGGCCGCCGAGTGCCTGCTAAATGACGGGCGATACCTGGACGACATCATTAACTACATCTGGGCTCTCTGCGAGGAGTCCACCTGGGTGCTGCCGGCCCACCTCGGGGGCCTGGCCCTGCCCGACGTGCAGGACCCCAGCATCGACCTGTTTGCCTCCGGTTCGGGCTTTACCCTGGCCGAAGCTGACTACCTGCTGGGCGACAAGCTCCCCCCGGCCGTGCGCAAGCGCATCCGCCGAGAATGCGCCGTGAGGCTCACAGAGCCCTACCTGCGCCGGACTGACTTCGGCTGGTACACCAACGTGAACAACTGGAACGCCGTCTGCAACGCCGGCCTTGTGGCCGTGGCTCTCTACCTGGAGACCGACCCCATGGTGCAGGCCCGGGTGATCAACAAGGCCATGTCGTGCCAGCCGGTCTACCTCAGCGGCTTCGACGCCGACGGCTGCACCTCGGAAGGCGTGGGCTACTGGGCGTACGGCTTCGGCCTGTATACCATGATGAGCCACATGATTGAGACCCGCACGGAAGGCAAGGTCAACCTGCTGGACAGCGAGACCTGGGGCGCCAACTTCAAGGGCATCTGCCAGTTCCCCGTGGACCTGGAACTGGCGCCGACCAAGTTTGTGAATTTCAGCGACGCCGACGAAGACGAGATTCTGCCCTCGGGCGTCTGCTGCTACCTGGGCCGGAAGCTGGGCATTCCCACGCTGGACGACGCCGGCCGCCGCTACCTGCACCTGGGCCAGTACGGCTGGCACATTCGGCCCCACTGCTCCCTGCGGGACCTCTTCTGGGCGGAGCCCGACCTGTCCGGCGCCACCCCCAAGGCGCCCACCGCCTGGTACGAAGGCTACCAGTGGCTGATCTCCCGCCACGAGGCCGCGCATTTGGTCCTGGCCGCCAAGGGCGGGCACAACGAAGAAATGCACAACCATAACGATGTGGGTCAGTTCAACGTGGTGTACAACGGCGAGTCCGTCATTCTCGACCTGGGCCGCCAGCACTACACCAAGGACTTCTTTGGCCCCAAGCGCTTCACGTTCCTGGAGTGCGGCTCCCACGGCCACAACGTGCCCGTGGTGAACGGCCAGGTGCAGCCCTTCGGTCGGACATACGAGGCCAAGGTGCTGAGCACCGCCTTCACGGCGGAAGCCGACGCCCTCGAGCTTGACCTGACCGGGGCCTACCCTGCCGCCGCCGCACTCGATGCCCTCCACCGCCGCATCAGCCTGAGTCGAGCCGGCAGCGGTGAAATCGCCGTAGCCGACACGTATCGGTTTGTGAAGGGCATGGCGGGCGAGTTCGAAAGCCGCCTCCATACCCTGGGCACGGTGGAGCAGGTGGCCCCCGGCCAGCTGAAGGTGACCGGCAAGAAGGGTGCCCTCCACGTGTACTACGACCCCGCAGCCGTGGCTGTAAAGGTCGAAGAGCTCGAACCCCACGAGAACAGCAAGTGGAGCTTGCTGCGCCGCATGAGCTTCATTCAGAGGGCAGCCGAAGGCAGGGTTGCCCTGCGGATCGTTCCCGCATAGGAGGGCTCTACACATGGACCTTCTCACGCAGCTCAACTTCGCCCACCCTGGACTGGAGCGGGCCGGCGAGGCCCACCGGGCCGGCCGCACCGAAGAGGCACAGCGCATGGTCCTCGACTACTACCGGAGCCGCACGGCCCCGGCCTGGTATGCCCCCATTGAGGCCGAAGCCGACCTTCCCGAATGCGAGCGGATCATGCGCCGGGTCTACAACTTCCAGAACCGTGAGGCCCGGGTGCCCGAGCCGTTTGACTGGAAGTTCGACCCCGTGAACGACCCCGAATGGCCCTACCTGCTGAACCGGCACAAGGCCTTCGCCACGCTGCTGAGCACCTACCGGGCCACAGGCGATGAGAAGTACGCCGCTTACCTGGACTGGCTCATCGCCCACTGGTGCGAAAACAACCCCCGCCCCAGCGAGCGGCTGCCAGGCGAGAAGACCTGGCGCTCCATTGAGGCCGGCATCCGCATGTTGTCCACCTGGGTGCCCACCTGGCTGGGCCTGCAGCACTCCCCATCGTTCCGGCTGAAGACCCGCTGGCTCATGCTGACGGCCTTCTGGGACCACGCCTGGCTGCTGACGCACATCAACGCGGCCACCGGCAACTGGATTCTCATGGAGATGAACGGCCTGGCCCACGTGGCCACCTACTTCCCCGAGTTCACCGATGCGCCGCGGTGGATGGAGTACGCCCGCACCAAGCTGGAGCAGGAGATTGACCGCCAGGTGATCCCCGGCGGCGCGCAGGCTGAGCTCTGCAACCACTACCACTGGGTGGCCCTGCGCAACTTCGTGCAGCCCCTGGCCCTGCCCGGCTTCAAGGTGTCGGAGCATTACGGGCGTGTGGTCGAGTCCATGTTCGACTGGGTGGAAGCCCTGCGCCGCCCCGACGGCTGGACGCCCATGCTGGCCGACTCCGACGAGCACCCCTACCCGCCCGTGCGGGACGGCGGGCTGGTCAAGACCGCCTGGATCGATGCCCTCCCTGAGCCCTTCCGGAAACGCATGTCCGTGGTTCCGCCCGTGCCCACCGAGTCCATGTCGCTGTGGGAGTCGGGCTACTTCATCATGCGGGCTGACGGCCTGTACCTGATCGCTGACGCCGGTCCCTACGGCATGGGCCATCAGCACGAGGACAAGCTGTCGGTCGAGGTCTTCGGCTGCGGGGCGCCCCTGCTGGTCGATCCGGGCCGGTTCCAGTACAACTACCTGCGCCGCTACTTCCTGCACACATCGGCCCACTCGACCGTGCTGGTGGATGGCCAGGGCCAGAACCGGCTGATTCAGGAGAAGACCGAGCGCTGGTGGAGCATGTCCCAGAACCCGCCCGTGGTCTGGGAGTCGGGCGAGCGCTTCGACCTGGTGGATGGGGTCTACGACGAGGGCTACGGCCCCGACGCCGACCGAGCGGTCACCCACCGCCGGCGCATCCTCTTTGTGAAGCCCCGCTACTGGATAGTCGTCGACGACATGTCCAGTTCCTCACAGAAAACCCATGTTTTCGAATCACTCTGGCACATCCGCCCCGACACGGCCACGGCTGTGGAGCCCAACTCCGGCGCCGCCTTCACGGTGGATGCCGATCGGGGCAACATCCTCATCATTGGTGGCAACTGCACCGACGTGCGGGTGATCAGCGGCGGGCCCGGCACCGAGCGGCCCGAAGTGCTGCAGGGCTGGTACTCGCCCGAGTACGGCCTGAAGCGGCCCTGCGCCGTGGTGGCGCATCGCTATGAGAGCAAGGCGCCCTGCCGCATGGTCACGCTGCTCTACCCGTTCCCGGCGGGCGTCAAGCCTGCCGTCAGTCTCTCCCAGGAGGCCCAGAACTGGCGGGTCACCTACCCCGGCGGCTCCGACCTGATTGTCGTGACCGACGCTACCCTCGAGGTGCAGTGATCCCACACGACTTGACCGCTGAGGGGCTTGTAGGCCGACAGCACAGGAGAGATCCCGCTCCGTGTGGCTCTCTCTGCTGAGGCCGGCCGGGGGCCGTGCTGCAGCCTGCGTCTGGCAAGCTCCACCTCCAACTGCTGGCGGGCAAGGACCGGGTGTCTCCAGCCATTCGGCCTGGACCAGGGCTGCGACGGCCCGCTTCAGAATGTTGGGGACGGTGCCGGTGAGGCGGCTGAGCGTGGGGTAAGTGAACTCACCGTTTTGGCTCTGGAGGATGCCGCAGAGCACCTTGGAAGCGGGGGCCAGCTTGGGTTCCGTCAGGGGGGGCCGGGGAGGGTGGTGACAGGCCCGGGGGGCACGGGTATTGCGGCGACCTGGTCGAGCGGTGCCCGGACGGTGGCAGGCCTGAGGATTCACGTCCGATTGGGGGGCGGAAAAAGGGGCTCTTCGCCAAGCTCCGTGAAGCGGGAGAAATCCGCAGCAAGTCACCCCTGAAAGCGGCGCATCTGGATACACCGCTTTTTCTGGGTTGACGCTCAGCGTCGTAGGGAAATCGTAGGCGAATCCAGTCCGGAGAACTGACTGGTCGGGAGGCCAGACTCGGATCGGAGTACGTGAATGCAGCCGGGGGCCATCGCCTCCCGGCTGCATGCTTATGCGACGCTACACGTTTCTCAGAAAAACGAAGGCGCCGGACTTGCCGGCGCCTCTCTATCTATGTAGCTCAGGCGGCATGTGGAAGACGCCGTCAGGCGACCGTTCCACCTCGCGCACCGCCACAATGGCGTCCCGATTCAGGGGGCCGTATATGTGCGGGTAGATACCGGCGGGGTCCTCGTACTTGACCGGTACCTGCACCCTATCCAGATCGATGTAGAGAACCACAAACGGGTCGGGCTGCTTCCGGTACATCAGCGTCAGTATGATGGAGACCGCCTCACGGCCGTCGGTGCAGTGAATGAACCCGTCCTCGGCATAATCGGCGGGCAGGTACGGCTGCGCAGGATCAAGGCCATCAAAATACGCAAGGGGCGTCCCGTGGTAGGTCAGGCGCATGGCTTCTCCTCCTTCTCGAAACACCTATATGGTAACACCTCGCCACCTTATCGAAAAAGAGTGAACCGAGGAGCCCCGGACAGAGTCTTCTCTACAAAAGAGGAGGCGAGTCCCCATGTTGCCAGTCAGAGAGACCTCCAGCGACCTGTCCACGCGCTTCCGGGCCTTCCGGCGGACCCACCCGTACCGGGAGGTCAACGCAAGCGGCACCACGTGGCGGTATCTCACCGGCGGCAAGGTTGGGCCGGCCGTCCTGCTGCTGCCCGGCGAACTGCGCTCTCCCGAACCCTTCTTTGCCCTGATGGAGTCGCTGGAGAGCGATGGCCGAGTGGTGGCTCCGGCCTACCCTGCCGTGCCCACCGTGACCGATCTGGTCGTGGGGGCCGTGGCCACGATGGATGCGGAAGGCATTAGCCGCTTTGCCGTGCTCGGCACGGGTTTTGGCGGATGCGTGGCCCAGTGTCTGGTCCGGCGCTACCCGCAGAAGGTGGACCGCCTCGTGCTGGCCAACACCGGCCTCTCCCGCTCCAGCGTCCCCGCCGAAGCGCAGCAGCTGGCTGCCGCCGGCATGGGGCTCCTGCCCGAGCAACTGGTCCGCCGCATCACCCGGCGGATGTGGCTCCAACAGATCTCCGCACGGACCCCGGACGCCGGGTTCTGGATGGAGCTCCTGCAAGAGCTGGCCGGCAAGGTGCACAAGGACGATATCGCCAGCCAGTTCGCCGAGCTTGCCGACTTCGGGGCCTGCCACTCGCTCCAGCGGGCCGACCTGGCTGCCTGGCCGGGCCGGGTGCTGATTGTGGAGTCGGAGGGCGACGCCGCCTACGGGCCCAAGGCGCAGGCGCAGTTGCGCGCCACATACCCCAGGGCCCAGGTCCACAGGTTCCCGGCAACCGCCGGCGCCCCCCTGTTCGACCGCCCGGATGAGTTCATCAGCGTGGTCCAGCAGTTCCTGGCGTAAGTCCAGGCCGCCCCCGCATAGACTCCGCACACGGACGGAAGGGGGGCGAGGCTTGTTCAGTCGCCAACTGGGGGCCTGCAAGGAGATACTGGCCTGGACCCGGCAGGCCCAGCGGTACGTGGCCCAGTTGATGATGGACCCCGCGGTGGCCCACCAATGGGGCATTCGCCTGCTGGAATGGAAGTCGGCTCTGGCCGCACTGGAGCGGGACGCCGCCTGGCACCTGCGGTCCGCCACAGCCGGGCTGTTGAACCCGGCCGGCCTGGCAGGCCTCCTGACCCGGGCGCCGGAGGCCATGACGGGGTTCTCGCGCTTCCTACAAGAGCAGCGTTTCGTGGGGAGGGAGTTCAGGGGAATGGACGGCGAGAAGAGCGTGCCCATCGGCGAACATACACTGCCCCCGCTGCCGTATGCCTACAACGCCCTGGAGCCGCACATCGATGAGCAGACCATGCGGCTGCACCATGACAAACACCACCGGACCTACGTGGACGGGCTGAACAAGGCGGAGCGCATGATGGCCCAGGCCCGGGAGTCCGGCGACTTCGACCTGCTCAAGCACTGGGAGCGGGAAGCCGCCTTCAACGGCGCCGGCCATTACCTGCACACGATCTTCTGGAACGTCATGAAGCCCCGGGGCGGGGGGGAGCCACAGGGGAACCTGGCCCAGCGCATCGCCACAGACTTCGGCAGCTTCGACCGGTTCAAGCAGCACTTCTCCGCCGCTGCCGAGAAGGTGGAGGGGTCCGGCTGGGCCCTGCTGGTCTGGTCGCCCCGGGCCCGCCGGCTGGAGATTCTGCAGGCCGAGAAGCACCAGAACCTCTCCCAGTGGGATGTGATCCCCCTGCTGGTGCTTGATGTCTGGGAGCATTCGTATTACCTCAAGTACAATGACAACCGACGGGCCTACATTGACGCCTGGTGGAATGTGGTCAACTGGGATCACGTGGCGGAGCGGTTCGAGCGGGCCCGTACCCTGCAGTGGGAACCTTTCTGAGACGCGCGAAGTGGGGGGCAGACCGCCCCCCACTTTCCACGCCCTGCGCTCAGCGCCCGTTGTTGCCTCCCGGTCAGGCCCTCAGGCAATAGTGCTCATACTGCTCCACGGAACGGCAGTCCATCAGCGTGCAAAGCTGCCCTTCGGTGAGGCGGTGCTGGGCCAGCAGCCAGCGGGCCTCCTCTTCCAGCAGGGGCCACGCCTGCTCGGGCGGGAGCGCCCCGGTGGCGGTCAGCCTGGTCGCCTGCTCCGCCCCCACGCATCCACAGGGCCGGTCCAACAGTCCACGGGCCACCAGACCCGGGTCGCCGTTCTGCCGGAACCAGGCCAGCTTGGCCTCCAGCACCAGGGAGGCCGGCACCCGCAGGCTTAGCAGCTTGGCCTCCGCCAGCCGCCGGTGCCAGTCGGGGCAGACGGACAGGAACTCCTCGCGGTACCGCTGGGCCAGCATGCGGCAGTAGTCCGGCGACGGGCCGAAGGATCCATCGCCATCGGTGGAAAGAAATCGTTCCAGCGACGCATCAAAATGGGTGATCAGGCGGGCCACAAAGGCCTGGAGCCGCCAGCGGTTGCCGCCCCAGCCAAGGGGGCCCGCCAGCTCCACCAGCTGGCGGGAGAGCACGAAGCGGTCCCCTCGGGGTTCTGCCAAGGGTATGAGGTCCTGCATCTCAGTCAGCCACGGAAGCAACCGGCGTCTTCTCGGTGCGGGGCATGCGGGCGGAGCCCATCAGCACCATGACCACGAGGGCCGTCACCGCAAGGCCGGCGGAGCAGAGGAAGACGAAGTGCAGCGACTGAGCAAGGGTCTCCTTCAGGTTGCCGAACAGGGCCTCCCGAATGGGGGCGGGCAGCTTGGCGACCAGTTCAGGCTTGAGCAGCAAGGCAAATAGGGACATCGGGTTGGTGGCCGCCGTCTCCTGCATGGGGGCCAGCAGCTTGTCGGCGCCAGCGGGCAGGTTGGAGGCGAGGTTGGTGAGGCCGTCCTGGAGAAGGGCAGTGGCCCGGTTGTTCATGAGAATGCCGAAGACCGTCACACCCAGCGAGGAGCCCACGCTGCGGGCGAAGTTGACCGAGGCGGTCACCACGCCGCGCCGCTCCGCCGGGAAGTGGTTCTGCACCGCCACCGTGAGCGTGGGCATCACGAAGCCAAGGCCCAGGCCCGTCACAGCCATGAAGATCTGCACCATGCGCTGCGTGGTATCGGCGGTCATGGTGCTCATGAGGTAGTAGCCGCTCACCATGATCAGGCCGCCGGTCAGAAGCTGGGTCCGGTAGGTGACCTTCAGCAGCATGCGGCTGCCAACGATCGAACCGACGATCACGGCCAGCATCATGGGCGTCAGGGCCGAGCCGGCCTGGTTGGCGCCGGTGCCGACCACACCCTGCATGAAGAGGGGAATGAAGATCAGCGAACCCGTCATGCCGGCCCCCACGATGAACGACAGCGAGTTGCAGGCAGCGAAGAGCCGGTCACGATAGAGTGCCAGGGGCAGAATGGGGTCTTCGGCCCGCCGTTCGGCCAGAGCAAAGATCACGAAGGAGACAGCTGCTGTGGCGAAGAGGCCGGCCACCTGCCAGGAGCCCCAGGGGTACTTGTCGCCGCCCATATCCAGACCCAGCAGCAACGCGACCGTGCCGATGGTGATGGTGGCCGCGCCCACATAGTCGATGGAGCGGGAGACGCTGCCCACGGTCTCCTTCAGCGACCGCCAGATGACCAGGAAGGCAAGAACGCCAAGGGGCAGGTTCATGTAGAAGACCCAGCGCCAGTTCAGATTCTCCACAATGAGGCCGCCCAGCTTGGGGCCCAGAATGGAGGCCAAGGCGAAGAGGCCGGCCATGAGGCCCTGAATCTTGACCCGCTTTTCGCCGGGGAAAAGGTCGCCGGCCAGCGTTTGGGCTACCGGGGTCAGCATGCCGCCGCCCAGGCCTTGGAGGCCGCGGAACAGAATCAGTTGGGTCATGTTCTGGGCCAGGCCGCAAAGGGCGGAACCGCCCATAAAGAGCACGAGGCCCAACAGGTACCAGCGCTTGCGGCCATACATGTCGGCCAGCTTTCCGACGATGGGGACCACGGCGGCGGCAGCGAGCAGGTAGGCCGTGGAGACCCAGCTCATTTGGGCGAGGCCGCCCAGGTCTCCGATGATGGTAGGCAGGGCGGTAGAGGCAACGGTGGAGTCCAGGGCGGCCAGGAGGCCGCCGAGTATGAGCCCGAGCAGCACAAAGGCGACGCTGCGGTTGGACATGGTCACGTCACTCACTCCTCAAGACCTGATTGATTACAGTCTTGAGTGTAGTGACCCAACCCCCCGAGCGTCGCCTATCGAACGATAGGTCTTCCGGTCAGTCCGTAAGACCCAACTCCCGGGCCCGGGCCACCGCCTGGGTCCGGTTCTTCACATCAAGCTTGCTGTAGATGTTGTGAACGTGCCACTTGGCCGTGCCCTCGGTCACCACCAGCCGTTTGGCCAAATCCTGGTTGGAGAGGCCTTCAGCCAGGAGGCGCACCACCTCCACCTCGCGCTCGCTCAGCAGCTCATCGGCCCCGGAGCCTGCCGCGCCCAGCAGCTCCCGCACCCGGCGAGCGAACTCGTAGGGTTGGCCCGCCAGCAGTTCGGCCATGGGCTGGCCCTCGTCGAGGAAGACGCGGAGCCAGTTCTCCGACTCCGCCATGGGGATGGCACTGGTGATGCGGCTTACCGCCCCGATGCGGTCGCCCTTGGCCTGAAGGGCCATGGCCAGAGGCACGAGCGCCCGCAGCGCGCTGCCCTCCCGCCCGCTGTGGGTGGCGGCGGCCACAATCTTCTCCAGCAGGGCGACCGATTCGGCATGGCGGCCCTGCGCCGACAGCACTCGGCTGTAGATGAGGTACTCAAACTCGCTGATGTGCGAGAGCGGCAGCTTCCCGGTGAACTCCTCGGCCCAGCGCCCGGCCCCGTGCAGGTCTCCGGCAGCCAGCATCAAATGGGCCCGCCAGGCGGGAACAGATGTGGCCCCCGCCGCCAGGTCGCCCCAGTGCAGTGCTTCCTCCGCCTGCTGCTGCGCGGCCAGAGCACTCTTCATGTCGCCCCGGGCCAGCCACAGGCGCGAGAGCATAATGTAGGCCGGCACCAGCACCCGAGTGAGGGCCCCCACGCGTCCGAGGCGGACGCAGCGATCAATGCCGTGGGTCAGGTTGGCATCCGCCCCGTCCAGGTCATTCCACTCCAATTGGACGGTGCCCATGCCCACGTAGGCCGCGCCAAGCGACGGCAGCCCGGGCACCTTGGCCTCCTCGGCCACCACCAGAGCCTGCCGGTAAAGGTTCATGGCCTCGCGAAGCCGGCCTTTGAACATTTGCAGCCGTGCTTCGTTGGTGTAGGCGCCAATAGTCATGTTGGCGCCGTTGTTCATTTTGCTGATAATGCCGCCTTCGTGGAAGGCGCTGATCGCCTCATCGATCTGCCCGGTGTACCAGTGCGTCAGGCCCACCGACTGGAGGATGAGGCTCCGCAGGAACAGGTCTCCCTCCGGAGACAGCTCCAGGGCGGTCCGGACGAGGGCTGTCCCCCCGGCCAAGTCGCCCTTGGCCAGGGCCGTCAGTGCTCTCAGTCCCGCAATCTCGCCCCGCATGTGGGTGGTAATGCTGCCGGGCGCATCGCCCTCGGGCATGGCCCGCTCCGCCTTGTCCAGGTACTCCGACCCCAGTTTGGGCTGCGACATGACCACGTAGGCCCAGGCGTACCAGAGGCAGAGCCGCCCCCGGCTCTCGGTCACGTCCGCCGGAATGGTCTCCAGCCAGCGGAACAGCGTGGTCACTTCCCCCCGCTGCAGCATCTCTTTGGCTACCTGCTCCAGCACCTCTGCCGCACCCACGTATTCACGCGCCTGGAGCCAGTGGTCGACCGCGTCCATCATGAAACCGGCCTGCTGGTACCAGCGGGCGGCCTGTCGGTGCAGGTCGGCCATCCAGTGCGGGTGCTTCAGCTTCAGGTAGCCCCGCAGGAACTCGGCGAACAGGTGGTGGTATCGATACCAGCGCCGCTCGCTATCCAGGGGCACCACGAAGAGATTTGCCTGGTCCAACTGGTCCAGCGTGGCGTCGCCGCCCTCCTCGCCGGTGACGGCGTCGCAGAGGGGGCCGGTCATGCGGTCCAGCACCGCCGTGCGCAGCAGGAAGGTCTGCACCCAGACCGGCTGGCGGCGGAAGACCTCCTCAGCCAGGTAGTCAAAAACGAAGCGGTGATTGCCCGTGAAGGCCCCCAGCAGGTCGGGCACGTTCTTGCGGCCCTGTAACGACAGCGCCGCCACCTGCAAGCCGGCCACCCAGCCCTCGCTGCGCTCGTCGAGTTGGCCCAACTCCGCGTCGGTCAGCTGCAGCCCGGCCCGCTGCCTGAAGAACTGGGCCGTCTCCTCGGGCGTGAAGCGCAGGTCTTCGGCCCGCACTTCGGCCAGCTGCTCCTTAATGCGCAGGCGGGCCAGGGGCAGGGGCGGGTCGGTGCGGCTGGCGACCAGCAGATGCGCCGCCGGCGGCATGTTTTCGAGGAGGAAGGTGACCACGTCGTGGACCTTCTCTTCGGTCACCACGTGATAGTCGTCAAGCACCAGGACGAGGTCTTCAGCCAGCGACGCCCACTCGTTGACCAGCGTGGTCGCCACCGTCTCCAGGTGGACCGGCTGCGTGCTGAGGAGGGCCCGCGCGCTTTCGCCCAGCTCTGGCCGCACCCGCTGCACGGCGGCCACCAGGTAGGTCAGGAAGCGCACCGGGTCGTTGTCGCCCGCGTCAAGGGAGACCCACCCGGCCGTTGACTGCCGTGCGGCGCACCACTGGCTCAGCAGCGTGGACTTGCCGAAGCCCGCTGGCGCGCAAAGCACCGTGAGGCGCCGGGTAAGCCCCACGTCCAGCCGCTGCATCAGCCGGGGCCGGTGCACCTGGTCGGGTCGGTTCGGGGGGATGAAGAGCTTGGTTTTGATCAGCTGCGCCGGCACGGTACACCTCGCCGTTGTTGGTTTTGAAGGCCCTATTAGCTATCGCCGCGACATAACCCTTCCGTATCGCGCCTATCCCTAATTAGCGTGTATACTCAGAATAGAAATGTTTCACGCCCGAGCTCACAGGAGGGATGCAGCGATGTCACCCGGTCTGACCCCTGCTTCCGCCGTGACGCCCCTGCCGGTGCCGCCGGGGGTGCGCCGTGACTGGACCGCCATGGGACTCCCCGCAGGCGGATGGCTCCTGATCACAGACCAGACCCGGTGCACCGCCTGCGCCCAGCCTGCGCCCCGGCCGTGCACGGGCGCCTGCAGCGCCACCCACGACCTGCCCGTCGACGCGCTCGTCAACCTGGGGATCTGCGCGCACTGCGACCCGGCCCCCTGCGAGGACGCCTGCCCCGCCGACGCCGTCACCCACACCGCTCAGGGCGTGGTGGAAGTCGACCAGGAACTCTGCGTGGGCTGCCGCTTCTGCGTGGATGCCTGCCCCAACGACGCCCTGCTGTACGTCGACCCGTACCGCACGGCCCTTCCGCCCTTCGGCCTGCCCGACTATACGCCGGAGGCGCCCACCGGTGCGCTGCCCAACACCGTCGCCAAGTGCACCCTTTGCTCAGACCGGCTGCTGGAAGCGCAGATGCCGGTCTGCGCCGACGCCTGCCCCGACGGGGCCGTGTGGGTGGCCAACCTCGACCGAAACACGGTGACCAACGGGCGTGAGATCATGCGGCTCTCTGACCTGCTTGCCCGGCGGCGTCTGCAGGTTGTACCGCCGGGGCCGCGGGTGGTCTCGCTCATGTAGCCAGAATCCGGAGGGCAGCAGACGGACGGCCCTGCTGTATGGCCCCGTCTTCGGGCCACCTCCCCGTCGTCTCCCATCCGTCTTCACTTCGTCCTCAGGTCATCCTCCCGTCGTCTCCCCGTCGTCTCACGCCGTCTTCACGCCGTCTTCACTTCATCCTCCTTCCGTCTTGATTCCACCCTGTTCTTCGTGAATTCCTTTAGGTCCGAAACACCGCCGCTCCGAGATGAAGACGGGATGAAGACGATGGCCCAGCGGGGGGACGGGGCGAAGATGCTGGCCACGTTGCCGAAGCAGGGCTCACTCTGGTATCAGGCTGGGTCCATCACAAACAAGTGGACACCCACGCGTGGGCCCGCCCGTGGGCCTGGTTGGTCCCGCTGACAGCCGATTTGCCATGTGGCCGAACTTGATGATCGCTGGAGGCGGGGCGGTGAGCAAAAGCGCCCAAACCTGGGGGACCGACGACTCGGCCCGGGGCTGGGCGGATCAAAGAGCATGGGAGTTCGACGGCATTCGACTCGACCGTCCTTCATTCGATGCTCTGGGAGCCGCCCACGCCAATGATCTCGGCCGGCATCGCTGAGGTTTGGGCCTTTCTGATCATCGCAGGCCAGGCGGTGGTGCTCATAATCCGCCAAACCCACGTGATCGCCCACGTTGCTGACCGATGGCCTCGGAACAAGTACCGCCGATGAGACGGAGGAAAACGACAAGTAACCCCAGGAGGGGCTACGCGGACAGAAGCGGCTCTTGCAAGAAAGGCCCCGTGCGCCACGCGATGTGGCAGCACGGGGCCTGTATCGCTATACAGCCGACTACTGCTTCTCAGGCAGCTTGTCGTACCACTTCTTGTAGTGGCCCTTGGCCCACCAGCCCGGCACCCAGCCCGACGTCATGCCCGTAAAGCCCGGGCGGGCGTGCGGGTGGATCGAGGCGAGGTAGATGTGGCCCAGCACAGCCGCGCCCAGCAGCATCGCCACAAAGGAGTGGATCGTCAGCGTCCATACCCCGAGCTGCCGCGGCAGAGCGTCCTTCCAGACCAGCATCCAGCCGGTAATGACCATGGTTGGCCACCCGAGAATCTGCAGGATCGAGTTAATCTTCTCGCCGGCGTTGAAGCGCCCCTGGTCGGGCAGCTTCACCTTCAGGCCGAAGAAGTCCTTGGGGAAGCCCATCAGGAACCGCACGTCATCCTTGTCGAACCGGAAAGTACCCCGGACCCAGTCGCCGGCGCTCTTGCGGGCCCCGACGATCAGAGTCGGCACCGCAACGATGGTAAAGACTACCGCCACAATCCGGTGCGTCAGGCCGAAGGCCCCCATGACTTCGCCGCCCAGGAAGGCGGCCACGCCACGGATGACCAGGGCAAGACCCGTGAACAGGAGCACCAGGAAGGAGAGCGCGTGGGCCCAGTGGGCGATGCGCTCGGCGGTCAGGAACCGATAGACCCGGTCGCCCTGGCGGAACGGGCCGGAGACCTGCGGGGCCTGCGGAGCCTGGGGACGGGGATCAGAGGCAGGCTTACTCATGGCCATGATCCGCCCCTCCTCCCTTGACCGACTTGACCGCGAAGGCGGCCGCGCTGGCCAGCAGGGCAGCAGCAGCGCCACCCATGAACAGCTGACCGAGCGGCTGCAGAACCGACTGCCAGGCGTAGACCACGCCCGTGCCCTTGGTGCCGTCAGCCAGGGCCTCCTGGCTGGTGATCTGCGGCGGCAGGCGGAAGTAGAAGCCCGTCCCCGCCATCTGGATGGTGTTGGGCCGCTTGATCGCTTCGTGGATGATGCTCTTGGGATCATCCAGGTCCCCGATGATGCGGGCGCCGGTGAGGCAGGTCTCCACGCAGGCGGGCTTCCGCCCGACGGCCAGCCGGTCGGCGCACTCGGTGCACTTGCGGGCTGCGTTCTTCTCCTCGTCAAAGACCCGGGCGTCGTACGGGCAAGCGACCATGCAGTACTTGCAGCCGATGCACTGGTCGTACTCCACCACCACGGGGCCTTCCGCCGTCTTCTGGGTCGCCCCGGTGGGGCAGACCTGGGCGCAGGGCGGATCGTCGCAGTGCAGGCACTGGTTGACCACGAAGGTGCCCAACATGTCCGGGTAGGTACCCGCCTCATACCGGTGGATGCGGGTGTAGGCCAGATTGGGATCCAGCCCGTTCTTGTTCTGGCAGGCTACCGTGCAGGACTCGCAGCCGGCGCAGATCGACAGGTCGATGAAGTAGGCGTAGCGCGTCACTTGGCCCCACCTGCCTTTCGCACCGTGACCGTGGCGTCGCCCTGACCCAGAGCGCCCGACACGGGCGTCACCAGAATCGGGTAGAGCGCGCCGTCATTTGCGCCCTTGCCAAAGGCCAGGCGCTGCTCCGGCACCATGGTGCCGAAGCCGTGGCACATCCAGACGCAGTCGGGGCGAATGCCTTCGGTCACCTTGGCCTTCAGGCGCTCCTTGCCGAACTCGTTGGCCACCTCGACCAGGTCACCATCTTTGATGCCCCGGGCCGAAGCCGTCTTGGGATGAATCCACAGCACGTTCTCGGGCATGCGAGCGAACAGGGCCGGCACATTCTGGGTGTAGCCGTTGCTGTGAACGGCCTGGTGGCCGTGCAGCAGCCGCAGCCTGTCGCCTTCGGGCTGGGTCTTCGGCGGGACCCAACCGACCACCCGGGTGCCGCCGGACTTGGCATAGCCTTCATGGACCAGCTCAGCCTTGCCCGACTGGGTCGGCAGCTTGCTGTAGTCGGGCGGCGTGGCGGTAGCCACCTTCAGCACGCCCTTGGCCAGGAGCTGAGGCAGCGTCCAGCCGCTGGGACCAAGCTGCGCCTGGTTGTACTGCTCCATGGTGAAGTTGAAGTACTCGCCCACACCGCACGCCTTTGCCAGGCTCTGAATGATCTCGTAGCCCGGCTTCGTGTCGTACAGGGGCTTGATCACAGGCTGGCGGATGGAGATGGTGTCGCCCACCACGGAGAGCACATCCATGCGCTCCAGGTAGTGCGACTCAGGCAGCACATAGTGAGCATACATGGCCGTCTCGCTCATCTGCGTGTCGATGGCCACCACCAGCTCAAGCTTCTGTAGCGCCTTGATCCACCGGGCGGAGTCGCCCGAAGACTTGACCGGGTTAATGCGGAAGAAGATGCCCGCCTTCACCGGATACGGCTGGTTGCTTTCGACTACCAGCGGAAGGACCTGAATCGATCCGAGGCTGATGGGATACGTGGTGCCCTGGCCGTCGTAGCGTGTGCCAGCGGGCTTCGGGTACGGAGTCCATGGCCCGTCACCTGACGGGGCTCCTGTGGCCGCTCAGCCACCACCGCCGCTATCGACGACTGCTCCTTCCGGGGGCGTGTCGATGGTGCCAAGGTCCACCTTCGGGGAGAGCTTCAGGCCGCCCTTGGCGCCCACGTTGCCCAGCAAAGCGTTGACAATGGCGCCGGCCCGTGCGGCCTCGTAGCCGTTCCAGTACATGCCGTTGCCGCCATGCCAGCCGGGATCCACCACGGCAGCGGGGGCAGCCTTGGCCATGTCCCGGGCGATGCGGCGGACGGTGTCCGCCGGAATGTCGGTATGCTGTACCTGCCACTCAGGCGTGAACTTGCCGATCTCCGCCTTGGTCTCCTCAAAGCCGTTGCAGTGGGCATCCACCCAGGCCTTGTTGTACAGGTTCTCGGTAATCAGCACGTTGGCAATGGCCAGCAGGAAGGCCAGGTCGCCGGCCGACTTGATCGGCAGCCACTCGCCCCAGGTGGCCAGCTCCGAGTACCGCGGGTCGAGCACCACGATCTTGGCCCCGTTGGCCTTGGCGTCGGCCAGGCCGGCGACCTCGTAGACCTTGATGCCGCCCAGCAGGTTGCGCCCGGGGCTGAGGTAGTATTTCACGTTCTTATAGTCTACCGTCGGCAGAGAGCCGAAGACGGCGCTATAGGCAATGTTCCGGTTGGCAAAGCAGTTCGCCGCGTGGCCCGTGTGATTGGGCGAGCCGTAGGCCTCGACGAAACGCTTGGTAAGCCCCGAGTTCAGGTTGTTGTACTCGATGAAGGCCAGCGCTTCGGGCGCGTACTTCATCTTGATCTCGGTCAGCTTGGCGCCAATCTCCTTGAAGGCCTGCTCCCAGGAGATGGGCTGGAGCTTGCCGTCAGCGCCCCGCTTCATGGGCTGCTTCAGGCGGTCAGGGTCGTACAGGGCCGATACGCCGGCGTTGCCGCGGGCGCAGGGCCGGCCAAGGTTCGTGGGGTGATCCGGGTTGCCTTCAATGCGGGTGACACGTCCCTTTTCCACTACGGCAAAGACACCGCAGCGGCTGGTACACATCTCACACAGTGTGGGAATTCGCTGCTCGTCGGCCGGCGCGTCGGCATGGGCTAACCGGGGAACGCCCAGTTCCGCCGCGGCCAGAACCGCCCCGGTGGCACCGGTCAGCTTCAGAAACTCCCGACGGTTCAGTGTTGTCATGGCCTCCACCACCTTTGATGGCTGTTAGATGACAGCGGGGCCTTGCCGAACGGCGAGGCCCCACTGCGAAACACGGGCTCTGAATGCTACTTGACGGTGGGTACCTTGGTTTCGGTGACGCCCTGGAAACCGAAGTGCAGGTTCTTGGCGTTGTAGCCCATCATCCGGAGGATGCCAACGGTCTGGCTGGCGGTCTGGCCCGTGTAGCACTGCATGACAATCAGCTTGTCCTTCGGGAACTTGTCAAGGTTCTTGCCAACTTCGGCGAAGGGGATATTGATGAAGCCCTGCAGGTGGCCGGCTTCAAAGTCCTTGGCAGCACGAATGTCGACGCCGAAGAAGTCGGTCTTGGCCTCAATCATCTTCTGCACGTCGGGCGCCTTGATGTTGTTGGAGTCAGAGGGCAGGGGGTTGAAGTAGTTGACAGCAGCGGCCTTCATGCCATCGGCAACGATCTTGGCGTTGTCAACCTTCGGGCACTCGGGGCAGGTCACGGCAGCAGCGGCGGCGGGGGCAGCTTCGGCCTTCTTCGGCTCTTCCTTGGTGCCGCCGCAGCCGGCGAGCAGGGCGACGGAGACGATAATGACGGCCAGGTAACGCATCCACTTGAACATTGGGAGACCTCCTCTGTGTTTTTTTGGGAAGGAATCGCAGAGCAACCAGGAGAATGTCCTAGCTCAATTATCTCGGATATGGTATTGTGATACCAGTAACTTGCTGGAAGAAAGTGGATACAGTTTTTTATGGGCCATTACGTTCCGTAATAGGCATACGTACTACGTTGGGGGTGCCAACCGGGTGAATACCTTCCTGCTCGAGGTCTTCGCAACCGTTGTAGAGACCCGCCGCATCACCACAGCGGCGCGCATGCTGAACCTGACGCAGCCCGCGGTAAGCCATCAGATCAAGCACCTGGAGTCCTTCTTCGGCGTGCCGCTGCTGGCCCGGGGCACCCACGGGGTGATGCCTACGCCCGCGGGTGAGATTCTGTATCGCCATGGAAAGCTGATTCTGAGCCAGATGGACTGCCTGGAACGGGAGATTGACGACCTTACCAACGCTGACGAGCGGGAGGTCATCATCGGCGCGACGCAGACGGCGGGCAACTACGCTCTGCCCTGCAGCCTCTGGACGTTCAAGGACCGGTTCCCCAAGGCCAACCTGCGGGTCGAGGTGGGAAACGGCGCCGACCTGGCCCGGGCCGTGCTGCAGCATACCGTCCACCTTGCCGTGGTGGAGGGCGACGTGCCTGAATCGGTGGCCAGTGCTGCGGGCGTGAAATGCCGTCGCTTCACCGGCGATGAACTGATTTGCGCCACGCCTGCCCGCGGCCACGGCTACAGCCATGGGGAGAAGGAAAAGCTGACCGCCGAAGCGCTGCGCAAGGTGCCCGTCGCCATGCCGGGAAAGAGTTCGGGCCTTACGCCCTACATCGAACAGGCCCTCGCCACACAGGGGCTTACCGTCAAAGACCTGAACGCCATGAGCCAGCTGTCGGGGCTGGATGGCATGAAGTCGGTGGTGGAGACCTGCGGCGGCATGCTGATCTGCACCCGCATGGTGGTGCAGCGGGAACTCCGGCGGGGGCTCTACCGGGACGTGACTCCCGACTGGATGCGGGTCCTGGTGCCCTTCCACCTGATCTACATCGAGGAGACATTGCCGCCGGTGGCGCGCCGCTTCGTCCGTTTCATCGCCGCTCCTGAGGAACTGGCCTCCTGCTGGGAAGTAACAGAGAACCCGCCCTCATGTGATTGAGGGCGGGTTTCCTTATGGCGTTTTGCGGATGATGACCCGGTAGATGCCCCGGCGGTAATCCAGAATCTCGTAGGGGTGTCCGTGGCGGAAGCACCACTGGGTGATGTTGGTCAAAGCCCGGGGGTAGTCGGTCTCCACCAGCAGCTCGGTGCCGGCAGCCATGCGGCTGACCTCTTCCGACGTCCGCATGAGGGGCACGGGACAGACTTCGCCTACAAGGTCAAGGCTGCGGCGGCTCATAGGAGCACACTCCCCCTTCGCTCCCACCATTTGATGACAAGAAATGCCGCTAACAGAAGGGAACTCTGCACGAGAATGGCGCCAGGCCACCCAAGCGCTGCCGGCAGGTAGACCGGTTGGGCTGTGCCGAGCAGCTTCTCCCACCAACCGAAGTGGTAGGCCCCCAGCAGGGAGCCAAGCACCAGCCCGGCGAGGGTCCAGAGGAAGCGCAGATTCCCCTCACCCAGCCGCAGCAAGGTGCTGGCGGCGCAACCGCCGGCGGGGATCATGCCGATGCCGAAGAGGACCGGCCCGGCCAACGTCCCCGCCGAAATGCGTTGGGCTGCAATGGGAAACCCATCGGGCCAGCGCATGGCCTGAATCACCCCGAAGGTGACGGACGAAATGGCAAGGGCCAGCAGCAGGGAGCGGGCCAGCCCGGTGTCGCCGAACATGACCGTGTCACGGTAGGCGGCCGCGACGCAGTACCGGGACCGCTGAAGCATGGCGCCCATAGCAATGCCCAGGAGCCACATCACCGCGGTATCGGGATTCTGCTCCCAAAGCCGCCAGGCCACCAGCAGAACTACAGACGGAGCCGTGAGGGCAAACAGTGCTTTCCCGGGCATCAGGTGCACCTCCTACAAGATGCGCCTGAACAGGCGAATGCCTGCCAGGGCTCCAACGAGGAGCATCACGGCAAAGATCCAGCCGTGCAGACTGAACGAGGAGATGCCGCCGATGTGGGCGCCCACGCTGCAGCCAAGCGCGAGTCTGGCGCCATACCCCATCAGCACACCGCCGCCCAGCGAAAGCAGCAGTTTACGCCACTTCTTTGGCCAGGGGCGAATGGCGAACTCGCCAACCGCCAGGCTCCCCAGCAGAGCACCAGCTACCACGCCAAGGTTCAACCAAAGGTAAGTGTCCGCCCAGCCAAACTGGCTGAGCAGCGTGTCGCGCCCCCCCTGGTTGAAGTAGGTCCAGTTCTCGGGGTGGAGCCCGACAGATTGGAGCGCCCGGCTCCCCAGGAGCGTGAAGACGAGGGTAATGCCCCAGGGGCGGTCGTCTGCGAGCAAAATGAGGGTGTTGATCAGGGCCAGAGCGACGCCCCCGACCCAGTAGGGCCATGCGCCCGGCGGTCCTACGGGCACTCGGCGCGGGTCGTTTTCAGGCATGGCCTCTCCTCCCCCCTGCGAATACCTTCCCTATTCGCTGCGAGAGAGGGTGACCCATTTTCTCAAAGCTAATAATAGGCCCAAAACAGCACCTTTGGGTAAGCTATCCTCACCCGGGGTTTATGCCAAGCGAACGCTCGCTTGGGAACCAACCGGAGTGATCCGGACGCCTAGCTTCGTCTGCTCCAGGTCCGCGCCTTCCACGGCGGCGACCTTGTGGATGCCTCGCAGCACTGCTGACCACGGCTTGGTGGCGCCCGTAACGTTGATGGTGATGGTGTCGCCACTGCGCTCCACTCGCGCGGTCAGCTCCCGCTGGCCCTGCGCACTGTAGACCGTGGTGGCGGCGGCGTCCGACAGGGCAAAGACATGGAGCTCCACCCCATCGGCAAAGTCGTAGTCGGGCCGGTTCTCCTCGCGCCCCACTGCGATGATGGAGTTGGGCCGGGCATAAAGGGGCAGGCTCATGAAGCCGTGCTGCTCACGCCGCCAGGCGCCACCTTCGACCTGCTCGCCCGTCACGAAGTGGGTCCACGTGCCCTTGGGCAGGTAGAAGGAGACGTCGCCCGCCTCGCTGAAGAGCGGGGCCACCAGCAGCGACTCGCCCAGCATGTACTGCCGGTCCAGGAAGTCGCAGGCGGGGTCGTGCGGGAACTCCAGCAGCATGGCCCGCATCATGGGCAGGCCTTTCTGGGTGGCTTCCACGGCACCGGCGAAGAGGTAGGGCATGAGCCGGCATTTCTGCTTGGTGAAGAAGCGGGACACGTTCACCGCCTCATCGTCGTAGAGCCAGGGCACGCGGTACGACTTGCTGCCATGCAGGCGGCTGTGGCTGGAGAGCAGGCCGAAGGCCAGCCAGCGCTTGTAGAGGTGGGCAGGGGCCGTCTCCTCGAAGCCGCCTATGTCGTGGCTCCAGAAGCCGAAGCCCGAGAGGCCCAGCGACAGGCCGCCCCGCAGGCTCTCTGCCATGGACTCGTAGGTGGCGTAGCAGTCGCCGCCCCAGTGCACGGGGAACTGCTGGCCGCCCGCCGTGGCGGACCGGGCAAAGACCACCGCCTCGCCCTTGCCGAGCTTCTCCTCGAGCACATCGAAGACGACCTTGTTGTAGAGGTAGGCGTAGTAGTTGTGCATGCGCTGCGGGTCGGAGCCGTCGTAGTAGACCACATCGGTGGGAATGCGCTCGCCGAAGTCGGTCTTGAAGCAGTCCACGCCCATGTCCACCAGTTCCCGCAGGTAGCCGGCATACCAGTGGCAGGCGGCGGGGTTGGTGAAGTCGACCACGCCCTGGCCGGGTTGCCACTTGTCCCACTGCCAGACATCGCCGTTGGGCCTCTTCAGCAGGTAGCCGTTGGCCATACCCTCATCGAAGAGGCGCGATTGCTGGGCGATGTAGGGGTTGATCCACAGGCAGATCTTGAGGCCCTTCTCCTTCATGCGCTTCAGCATGGCGGGCGGGTCGGGGAAGACCCGGGTGTCCCACTGGAAGTCGGTCCAGTGGAACGCCTTCATCCAGAAGCAGTCGAAGTGGAAGACGGCCAGGGGAATCTCCCGCTCCTTCATGCCATCCACAAAGTGAGAGACGGTGGCCTCGTCGTAGTTGGTGGTGAACGAGGTGGTCAGCCACAGCCCGAAGGACCAGGCCGGAGGCAGGGCAGGGCGCCCGGTGAGAGCCGTGTAGTTGGCCAGCACCTGCTTGGGGGTCGGGCCGCCGATTACGAAGTAGTCCAGGCACTCGCCGGCCACGCTGAACTGCGCCTTGGAGACCCGCTCCGACGCCACTTCGAAGGAGACGCACTCGGGATGGTTCACAAAGACGCCGTACCCGCTGTTCGACAGGTAGAAGGGCACGTTCTTGTAGGCCTGCTCGGTGCTGGTGCCGCCGTCGCGGTTCCACATGTCGACGGCCTGGCCGTTCTTGACGAAGGGCGTGAAGCGCTCGCCCAGGCCGTAGACGTACTCGCCCACTGCCAGGTCCAACTGCTCCCGCACGAAGGTGCCTTCGGCGCCGCCGCCAATGTAGGCGGCCGACTTGAAGCCGCTGCCCGTGATGCGCTTGCCGAAACTGTAGAAGCTGACGGACCAGGTGCCCCTGTTGATGACAACCTTCAGGCTGCCGCTGGTGAGAGACACGTCGGTCTCGGTTTGTGCCACGGTCACGTTGGTCTGCGTTGTGTTCAGCCCGAACTGGGGCAGATGAGGCCGCCCGCCCTTGTGGTGGCAAATCTGCACCCGGATCACGTCGGGCATGGGCGAGGAGTAGCGGAAGGTCAGCAGCGGTGTGTCCAATTGGGCCGACCGATTCTGGCTGGGCCTGGGCGCCGCGTATACGGTAAGGGAGTCTGCGTCAGCCTGTACGTCGAAGAGCTCCACCGCCCCAATGACCTCGTATCCGGGCCGGATAAGCCAGTTGCCGTCTGTAAACTTCATTTGTTTGCCCCCTAGCCGAAGTCCAGTCCTCTCCATAGTAAACTGATCTGCTATACTCGTGAACAGTGGAAGGTGAAGAAAGATGAAAGTCCTGGTCGATGCCGACGCGTGCCCCGCTCTGGCCATGGTCCGCAGGGTCTGCGCCGAGGCAGGCGTGGCTGTGATTACCGTCGCTTCGTTCCGGCACGAGATCGGCGGGGAGAACCATGTCATGGTGGGCCCGGAATCGCAGGCGGCCGATATGGCCATCATCAACCGCACGCAGAAGGGCGATGTGGTGGTCACGCAGGACTGGGGCCTGGCCGGGCTTGTGCTGGCCAAAGGCGCCCATGCCCTGAGCCCGTGGGGCCACCGGTTCCGCGACGACGAGATGGACGGGCGCCTTGCCCAGCGGGCCTTCCACGCTCGGCTGCGCCGGGGCGGCGTGCGCCTGCCTGGGCCCAAGCGGCGTACGGCGGCAGACGATCAGGCGTTTGAGCAGACACTAAGAGATATCCTTGCGGAGGGATCGCACACATGAAAACACGCATGCTTGGACGGTCGGGTCTGGAAGTCTCCCACCTCTGCTTCGGCGGCAACGTCTTTGGCTGGACGGCTGACGAGGCCACATCCTTCGCTCTGCTGGACGCCTTCGCAGCAGCCGGCGGCAACTTCATCGACACGGCGGATGTCTACTCTCGCTGGGCGCCCGGCAACCAGGGCGGCGAGTCGGAGAGCATCATCGGCAAGTGGCTGAAGCAGCGGGGGAACCGGGCCGGCGTCGTCATCGCTACGAAGGTGGGCAATGACATGGGCCCGGCGGGCAAAGGCCTCTCCCGGGCGCACATTCTAAGCGCCGTGGACGACTCGCTGCGCCGCCTGCAGACCGACTACATAGACCTGTACCAGTCTCATATCGATGATGAAAGCACGCCCCTGGAGGAGACTTTGGCTACCTACCAGGAGTTGGTGCGTGCGGGCAAGGTGCGGGCGATCGGCGCCTCCAACTACAAGGCCCCCCGCCTGGCCGAGGCCCTCCGCCTGAGCCGCGAGCACGGCTACCCCCGCTACGAAAGCCTTCAGCCGCTCTACAACCTCTACGACCGGGAAGGCTTTGAGGCCGAGTTGGCCGGGATTTGCCGGACCGAAGAGGTGGGCGTGATCAACTACTACTCGCTGGCCGCGGGCTTCCTCACGGGCAAGTACCGGACTGAGGCTGACCTGGCCAACCGGGTCCGGGCCGGCTCGGCCAAGCGGTACCTCAACGAGCGGGGCCTCCGCATTCTGGCCGCCATGGACCAGGTGGCCGCGGGCAGCGGCGCCACCCACGCGCAGATTGCTCTGGCCTGGCTGCTGGCTCAGCCGGTGGTCACGTCGCCTATCGTCAGTGCCACTTCGGTGGAGCAGCTGCAGCAGATTGTGACGGCGCCGGCGATCACGCTGGCCCCGGCGGAGATGGAGCTCCTGAATCAGGCCAGCGCCTGGTAGTCGCGTCGGAAGGCCAAGGAGCCGCTGCACGATGTGCAGCGGCTCAGGCTGTTGCCGAATTCCATTCCCGATGTTACGACCCGCCCCAGGCGGCTGGCGAGAGCCATTCAGATTCTGTCCATTCGCCGTCTGTAGGTTCGGCTCTCTGACTCCAGGTGCTCGATCAGCAGATCGTACCCCGTCAAATCTCGCAGCGGCAAGCGGTTGGCCACCTTCTGCTGCATCGCGGCCACCGTCAGATCTCCCGGGTGGATGATTAGCAGGGTAATTCCCCGCTCCATACAGATCCCCATCTTGATGTAGTCCCGCTCCCGCTGGGCGGCGACCTGACCTGGTGTGAAGCGATCAGTAGCCCGGTAATGCTGTGGGCCGTTGGACTCGAAGGCCACGTCCGGGGGTAGTATCGGTCGAAGTGGAGCAGTTCCAGAGTGCGTGGGTTGAGCAAGAACCCCGGGGAAGCGTTGTCCTCGAATGCGTCGGAGTCAACCAGGAGGGACAGATACTCCCGCATGAGCGCTTCACCGAAGGGATTGCCCTTCTTACTAAGCCGCCTTTGGGCGGCAGCCAGCGCGACTTCTCCCCGTTCACGGCCCGGGAAGGTCAGTTCGAAGTGAATGGGGGCCAGCCTGTGGGCTCGGTCCACTGTGACCCATTCCGCCCGGACCAATTCGGCAAGCGCCTTGGCGACCGTGTTCCGGCTGGCATGAGCCAAATCGGCCAGTTCTGCATAGGAGAACCGCCCTCCGGGGTGGCAGAACCCCGGGGTCAGCAGCAGGAGGCCATACAGGACTCTGGCCTGTGTGCTCAGCCTTCGATTAGTGAGGACGGCTTCAGGGATGGGGACGGTGGCGCCGGCGCTAGGCGGCGGCGGGTACCAACCCTGGGCGGCCAGCTGGGCCAGCCCCGCGAGCACAGTGGTCCGTGCCAGGCCCGTGCTGGCGGAGAGCCATGCTGTGCCGATCTGTGCGGTCGCGGGCCTGAGCCTGGCTACCATCCAGAGGAGACGGGCCGAGGCAGGCAGAGATGAGCTAAGCAGGAGTGAGATTGGCGCATGAACCACCTGGCGATCCATTCATGGCCCCTCCATTAGTCGTTTTCAGGAGGAATTTGACACGTCGGTGAGGTCTCCTGCAAGTTCAAGACGCGAAGGCAAGTTGCTGGCGTCCAAAATATGAACGAGGGATGACGCAGCGTGCCTGTTCGGGGTTCTAGAAGGCGATGTTCCTGGTTCTGCGGACCTGACGGTATCGGACTGCCGGAGCTGCTTCAGTTTCTGGCACTTCGGGGCTCGATGAGGTGTCCAAAACTTGCGTGAAAATGACTGCCCAATACCCCTGGGGGAAAAATGAATCTCCGCACGCCGTTTTTGGGGGATTAGCCTGGATTCGCCCGCCGATGCGACCCTGACTTGTCAATCCTCCGGGGAACTCCTCTCCGGCGGTTACCCGAAGAACTGACAAGCCTTCGGTGAATCCCTGTTTCTGACCACAGCTCCGAGTGCAGCAGCGTGATACCCCCTGCGGTACCAGCCCACTCAGTGCGTGGTGTTCTCCTTCTCCTTCTTCTTCAGCTCGTTCTCCAGGGCCCGGAGAAAGCCCTTGCCGTAGGTTGCTGCGAAGAACTCCCGGAAGGCATCATAGGTATCGAAGCCGTACTGCTTGGCCATGGTAGATTCCAGTTCGGCCCGAGTCGGAGACACGGCGGCACCTTCTTTTGTGGTGTTTGGCCTAGTCTTCCCCGCCCGGCACAGGCCCCATGAGTGACGCAGAGCCTGCAACAGCCCGAAGGGCCCGGCAGCCAGCCGGGCCCTTCGGGCCTTCAGTCGCGCCCTTAGCCGCGCTTGAGCGGTGAGCAGCCCTTCTGGGCACCCGTGGTGTCGTAGACCCGCGGGTTGGGCATGGGCGGGGGCTCCGGCGGCGGCGGGGCCATCGGCTTCGGCGCGGCTATGTACTCAAACTGCCCCTTCCCGTCAGGGGAGGGACCCTTTGCCCAGCGGCCTTCGGCGCTTTCGATCCCCGCCGAGAGGTTCCAGAACTGGTAGGAGACCTCGCGCTTCTCCTTGCTCTGCGGGAAGGCACATGGCACTGGTGTCCGCTCCAACCCTTCCGCCTCCAGGTCGGCAATAGCGGCCAGCCACTGGTTCTGGTGCATGGTGTCCCGTGCAATCAGGAACGAGAGCATGTCGCGCACGCCCGGGTCGGTGGTGATCTCATAGAGGCGTACGGCCTGAAGCCGCCCTTGCGACTCTGCGTTCAGGTTCGCACGGAAATCTGCCAGCAAGTTGCCGCTGGCGATGGTGTAACGGGCGTTCCACGGGTACCCGACCCTGTCCGTGGGCGTCGCCCCCAGGCCCGCCACAATCGCATGCTGTGGGTTGATGTCGCCGAGAATGGCTGCCACCACCGGGTTCTTGGCGGCCTCTTCCTGGGAGACGGGCGACCCCTCCAGCAGGCGGGCAATCATGGTCGCGAGCATCTCAATGTGCGCTAGTGCCTCTGTACCCGTGTCAAGGAGCATGTCGCGGTACTTGCCGGGAACTCTGGCGTTCCAGCCCTGAAATAGGTACTGCATGGCCACAGTGATCTCGCCAAACTGTCCGCCGAGGATCTCCTGGAGCTTCTTCGCATACACAGGGTCTGGCCGCTCCGGCTTGGCCCTGTACTGGAGTTCCTTTACGTGGGAAAACAGCTGCGGTCCCCTCTCGGTCCTCATGCGACCTACATGTGCGGGAGGGCGCGATTGGGTTCGCTTCAGGCTGCCCGAAGGCATAAGGAAAGCGCCTCCTGGTCCTTCTGCCAGAGGCGCTTCGCCTTGGTGCGGCTATAGCTTTTGCGGTCCGCTTCAACCTTGGGCCGATGAGCCAGCAGCCGCTTGGCGGCAGCCACCCGAGACAGGGCCACTGCCTGCTCATGCGGGGAACGGGCCTTCTTCATGGTGTGCTTCCTCCTTTGGGGTCTCTGCTCTATAGACGACAAACGGGTCCCAAAAGTTCAACTCGACCCGAAACCGGCTATCATGTCAGGATGTCTAACAAAACAACAAATTCTTGACGTTAATTACCCCCTCCAGCTACACTGCACCCATAACGTGATCGGGGTCATGAAAAGATTCCTGACATGAGAAGAACTGGAGGGTGATGAACATGCCAGAACCGACAACTGCTTCCCTGGCCGTAGCCATCAACACAGCGTGGACGATGGTAGCCGCATCCCTGGTGTTCTTCATGCAGGCTGGTTTCGCCATGGTCGAGGCGGGCTTTACCCGGTCCAAGAACGCCGCCAACATTGTGCTCAAGAACCTGATGGACTTTGCGGTCGCCTCCATCGTCTTCTGGGCCGTGGGCTCCGCTCTCATGTTCGGCAAGGACGCGGGCGGGCTCATTGGGACAAGCGGCTGGTTCTCCATGGAAGCGGGCTTCGAGCACCTCGGGCTGGCGATTCCCTTCATGGCGTTCCTCTGGTTCCAGACCACCTTCGCCGGCACCACGGCTACCATCGTATCCGGCGCCATGGCCGAGCGGACCAAGTTCAGCGCCTACCTCCTGTTCAGCACCCTGATTACCGTACTGATCTACCCCGTGGTAGGACACTGGGTCTGGGGTGGCGGCTGGTTGGCCCAACTGGGCTTCCTGGATTTCGCCGGCAGCACCGTGGTCCACTCGGTCGGTGCCTGGGCTTCCCTGGCCGGGCTGCTCGTACTGGGGCCCCGGGTCGGTCGCTACGACAAGCAAGGCAAGGCCCGTAAGATCACCGGTCACAACCTGGTGCTGGCGGCCCTGGGTGTCTTCATTCTCTGGTTCGGCTGGTTCGGCTTCAACCCCGGCAGCACGCTGGCGGCCACTGATCTCAACATCGCCCGCATCGCCCTGACCACCAACCTGGGCGCTGCCGCCGGCTCCCTGGTCGCCCTGTTTGCCGCCTTCCTCCGCACCCGCACGTGGGATGTGGAGATGGCTATGAACGGCGCCCTGGCCGGTCTGGTGGGCATTACGGCGGCCACCGCGTACGTCTCCCCTGCTTCGGCCATCGTCATCGGATCGGTGGCGGGCCTGCTGATCTACCCGATCTCCCTGCTGCTGGAGAAGGCGAAGATCGACGACGCAGTGGGTGCGATCCCGGTCCATGGCGGCGCCGGCGTCTGGGGTACCATTGCGGTCGGCATCTTCCACGAGACGCAGGGCCTCCTGTTCGGCGGCGGCGCGAAGCTGCTTGGCCTACAGCTCCTGGGTGCTGTGGCCACCTTCGCCTTCGCCTTCACCGGCTGCTACCTCGTGTTCCTGGCGCTCAAGCACACCATCGGGCTGCGGGTCAGCAAGCAGGAAGAGGTGGCCGGCCTCGATATCAAGCATGGTGTCCAGGCTTACCCGGAATTCCAGCCGGCGGGCGCTCAACTGACCATGGGCGACGACTGATCCCACACATAGCGAAAGTCCGGGGGTGGCTCGCCCCCGGACTTTCGCTGTGCTTAGCGGGTCAGCCATCCACCATCCACAGGGATAATGGAGCCGGTCACGTAGTCCGAAGCGGCCGACGACAGGAAGACCACAGCGCCGCCCAGGTCGGCCGGGGTGCCCCAGCGGCCCGCGGGAATGCGGGCGAGAATGTCCGCCGCCCTGCCTTCATCGGCCCGCAGGGGAGCCGTGTTGTTGGTGGCCATGTAGCCAGGAGCGATGGCGTTGACCTGAATGTTCTTCGCCGCCAGCTCGTTGGCCATCGCCTTGGTGATGCCCGCCACAGCATGCTTGGCCGCCGTGTAGGAGATCACGCGAATGCCGCCCTGGTAAGACAGCATGGAGGCGATGTTGACGATCTTGCCACCGCCCTGGGCCGCCATCACCTTGGCCGCGGCCTGGCTGAGGAAGAAGACCGCATCCTGGTTGATGGTAATGACGTCGTTCCAGTCGGTCTCGCTGAACTCGAGCACGTTCTGGCGCCGGATGATGCCGGCGTTGTTGACCAGAATGTCAAGGCGGCCCATTTCGGCGACGATCTTGTCGACGGCGCCGGCCAGCGAGGGCAGCTCGGCCACGTTGAGCTCCACCGCCATGGCACGCCGGCCCATGGCCTTCACTTGCGCAACGGTCTCGTCAAGGGTACCCGGCAGGCCGGCCACGACGATGTCGGCGCCCGCTTCCGCCAGCGCCAGGGCCATGCCCTGACCGAGGCCCATGCCGGAACCGGTCACACAGGCGACCTTGCCGGCGAGGCTGAACATATCAAGAATGGGCATACGTGCAACGCCCTCCTACTTCATGTTGTAGATGATCGGCAGGCTCTTCTGGACCCAGCCCACTTCGGGGTCGTTCATGGGCGCCTGGGTGCGGACGTTGCCAGCCAGGAACCACAGGTAGTAGCTGTTGTAGCCGGGGGCGCCGGCGTAGGTGTGGTAGCCGTCGGGCATGGCAGCCAGCGTCTCGTTCTTCACCACGTAGACGTTGTCGTAGCGGCCATCGGCGGCGTAGTGGCGCAGCATGCCCCAGCCCTCGGGGGCGGAGTTCTTGAAGTAGTACATCTCCTCCATCCAGACTTCGCTGGGGAGGTTGTCCACTTCGTGCTTGTGGGGCGGGTAGGTGGACCAGTTGCCGCTGGGGGTAATGGTCTCACCCACGATAATCCGGCGAACGGCCTTGTCGGTGCCGACGAGAATTTCGCGGAAGTTCCGGGTGAAGTTGGCGCCGCCCCAGACACCGGTGCTGACCTGGTCAGGGGAGATCAGGAAAGGCTCGCCGGCCAGGTCCGACGGGGCGGACGGCATGGCGATCTCGACCCGGCCCGCGGCGGTGACCTTGAAGGCCGTGTTGCAGGGGATGTACACGGAGTAAGGCAGGCCGGCGAAGACGTTGGGGCGGCCACCGATCTTCTCGAACTTCTTGCCGCCGGCTTCCACCGTGCACTTGCCGCCCAGCAGCACGAGCACGAACTCACGGTCGCCCGTGTTGGCTTCGTAGGTTTTGCCGTCGGTCAGAATGAGTTTCTGGAAGTCAAGCAGCTTGCATGCGTGGGGCGGCAGGTGGTTCAGGCCTTCCTGCTGGGGAACCTTCACAAACGTATCGGACATGGGAAAACGACCTCCTTAGACCACGGGGTTGGGGCACCAGTGGAACAGGAACCGGCCCTGTGAGCGCAGCAGCGCCTCAATATAGAAGTAGTCGTTGTAGATCAGGTTCACGGTAATGCCGCGGCCGTGGGGCAGCGAGCTGACGCCGTGGTTGACCAGGCCGACGTGCGCCTCGCTCTGCAGATACTTCTCGTTCACCGTCAGGCAAGCCTGCTCGGCGAAGGCCCGGTAGGTGGCAGCCTCTTCGGCGTCCACATGGCGAGCGATCTCGAAGAGGCCGCAGGCGGCGCAGAGAGCGGCGGACGTGTCGACAAGGTGCCTGTTCTCCTCGGAAGCGTTGAAGTCCCACGGGGGCACGGCGCAGGCGGGCGTGTTGGCCAACCACCACTGAGCAGCCTCGCGGGCCTTCTGCAGGTACTCCGGAGCGCCGGTGCAGGTATAGGCCAGGGCGAAGCCGTAGAGGCCCCAGGCGTGGCCGCGGGACCAGGTGGACTCGTCGGCGTAGCCCTGGTGGGTCTTGCCGCAGAGCCGCTCGCCGGTCTCGTGGTCGAAGTTGAAGGTGTGGTAGCTGGAGCCATCCTTGCGGTAGAAGACCTCCATGGAGGTATGGCTGTGGGCGTGGGCGATTTCGGCGTACTTCTTGTCGCCGGTGACCTGGCTGGCCCACCAGAGCAAGGGCTGATTCATCATGCAGTCGATGATGGCCTTGCCGAGCAGCTCCCGGTTGTGCTCCGGGGTGTTGGTGGGGCGGGGGTTCCAGGCCTGAATGAACTGGCCCTTGGCGTTGTAGCGGGCAGCCAGCACACGTGCGGCCTGAATGGCATACTGCCGGGCCTCGCGGCTGCCGGTGTTCACGAAGTCGGCCACGCTGGTAAGGCTGTAGCGGAAGCCCATGTCGTGGTCGTTGATCAGGCCGGCGTCCAGACGGTCGTCCATCCAGTGCTGGGCGCCCCGGGCCATCTCCATCCACTTCTTGTCGCCGGTGTGCTCGTAGACGAGCCACAGTAGGCCGCCCCAGAACCCGTCGGTCCAGCCGGTGCCGTTGGTCCACAGAATATCGTTTTTGTCTACCCAGTGGTAGATCTGGTCGCCCAGGGCCGGAGCGTACTTCTCAAGCTTGGCGATGGCCCGGTTCAGCGCAAAGGCCAGCTGCGGAGCTTTAGATTCAGGCATGGCGTCCGTTCCTTTCTAAGGGCAAAAGGTTATAATGACTCCTTGATATATCATGCCACAACTAAGTGACTAGGTTCTTCCCCAACCCGGCAGTCCTCTTTGCGGATATAGCGAAAGGATTTTCGGGTCGCCTCCCTCGAAGCTGATACGGCGATGGGAGATGGTGCCAGTGGACTTCGCCGCGACAGTCTTGGTGGTGGATGACGACAGGGCGATTGCCGACCTGATCGCCATTCACCTGCTCAGCGAAGGGTATAATGTATACAAGGCGCACAGTGGCCGAGAAGCCCTTGAGGCGGTGGGACTGCATGAGCCGCACCTGGTGATTCTCGACATCATGATGCCCGGCATGGACGGTCTGGAGGTCTGCCGGCAGATTCGGGCGCGCCACAACACGCCCATTCTCATGCTCAGCGCCCGGTCGGAGGCGGTGGACAAGATTCTGGGCCTGCGCACCGGCGCCGACGACTACATGACCAAGCCCTTCGACCCGCTGGAGCTGGTGGCCCGGGTGAAGGCGCAGCTCAGGCGGTGCTATTTGTTTGCCCCTGCGCGTGCTGTGCCTTCCGATGTGGTCAGCGTACGGGGGCTAGAGATCAACACTGCCAAACATACCGTCGCCGTGGATGGCCGGCGGGTCACCCTGACGCTAACGGAGTACGAGATTCTGCTGCTCCTGGCCAGCCACCCCGGGCGGGTCTTCAGCAGCGAGGAGATCTTCGAGCGTGTCTGGAAAGAGCGTTACTTTCAGGCCAACAACACGGTGATGGTGCACATACGGAAGATCCGTGAGAAGGTTGAGGACAACCCAAGCCATCCAACGCTGATCAAGACCGTATGGGGGGTTGGCTACAAGGTTGAAGAATAGCATCCGTTGGAAAATGATCGCGGCCTTTCTGGCCAGCCTGGCGCTGGCGGGGCTGTGTGCCTACCTTCTGCTGGGCTTGGCTTACACGCTGATTGACTATCCGATCTTCGCAGACCTGTTCTACGGGTTGAACGCCACGGTTGGGCGAGTCCCGGTGATGGTGGTGACGGGGTTTGCGCTCTTCGTGGCCTTCTTCTTCTTGCTGAGCCACGGCACCATCCGCCGCATTGAGCAGCTGAACCGGGCCGTGCACCGCATCGCCCGTGGGGAGCTGGACGTGACCATTCCCGTGCGCACCGATGACGAACTGGGCCACCTGGCCCGCAACCTGGAGGTCATGACCCAGCAACTGCAGCGTTCGATGGATGAGGAGCGCAGGGCCCAGCAGGCCCGGCATGAACTGATCACCAGCGTCTCCCACGACCTGCGGACGCCCCTGACTTCCGTGCTGGGCTATCTCTCGCTGATTGAGCGGGACCGCTACCGGGATGAGGTGGAGCTGCGCCACTACACGGATCTGGCGTACGCCAAGGCCCAGCAGCTGCAGCGGCTGGTAGAGCAGCTGTTTGAGTTAACCCGCACCAGTCACGGCGGGCTGCGGCTTTCGGTGGTGCCGGTGAACCTGGGCGAACTGCTGGAACAGCTGGCCGAGGAGTTCGTCCCGGCCCTGGAGGCGGCGGGAATGCACTACCGCCTTACGCTGCCGGAGGAGCGGGTGACCGCCGCGGTGGATCCCGACCTGATGGTGCGGGTGCTGGAGAACCTGGTGACCAATGCCATCCGTTACGGGCGGGAAGGGCGGCAGGTGGACCTCGCGCTTTTCCGTGATGGCGGGCACGTTGTGGTACAGGTCGCCAACTATGGCGAACCCATTCCGGAGCGTGACCTGCCCTACCTGTTTGAGAGCTTCTACCGGGTGGAGAAGTCCCGCTCGCACGAGACCGGCGGGGCTGGCCTGGGGCTGGCCATCGCCCGGAACATCGTCCTGCTGCATGGGGGCTGCATTACGGCCTTCAACGAGGCGGGGCGCACGGTCTTTGAGGTGCGCCTCCCAGTGTGATCGGCCCCTGCGTGCGAGTTAAGGAAGTCTTAAGGATTCCGCACAGTGCTGCTTAAGAAGTTGGCAGTACGCTTCCTTACGGTTTCACTGCACTTGACTCGTCTTCTGGGGGGCTCTGTCTTTGACTACGTTTCGCATTGTTCGGCCGGAATCCATGGTCGCCCTCGGCCTGTTGCTTCTGCTTTGTGCCGGCTGTGTCTTCGCCGGCCTGCCGCCCCGCCCGGGCCGGGGACCGGCAGCCGTGGAGAGCGTGGCAGAATTGGACCGGGAAATGGAAGCCATCGCTTCGGCCATTCGGACCCACCAGGGGCAGGGGCCGGCGCCGGAGAGCCTTGCCTGGCCTGCGCCCGAGCACGTGGGTGTGAGCGACGGCTTCGGCATGCGTGAGCATCCCATTCTGGGGGTGCCGAAGGAGCATGCGGGCGTGGACATCACGGCGCCGACAGGGGCGAAAGTGGTGGCGGCTACGGACGGACGGGTGATCATGGTCGAGGACCTGCCTGCCTATGGGCGGGTAGTCGTCATCGACCATGGCGGGCAGGTGGCTACGGTCTACGCTCACCTCTCCGCCGTTTTGGTGGCGGAAGGGCAAGTAGTGGCGCGGGGCGACCGCATCGGGCATGTAGGCGCGACGGGAGGCGTAACCGGGCCGCATCTTCACTTTGAGACCCGCCGCAACGGAGTTCCGGCCGATCCGAGCGAAGAACTGGCTGTACGTCCTTGATCATGCCTGACCATGCCTGTACGTGCACGTTACGTCGGAAGTGCGCCAGCACAGTACTGGCATGTAACATTAGAGCGGTCTGCCCTTGCGGGACAGACCGCTCTAATGTGCGCGTGCATGTACGTGCACGTTACACACTTGTGCGTAAGAATAGGGCCGTGTACGTCTGGGCGCGGTCGAATACCTCACTGCATAGCACAAGAGTCAACCCTTGGCAGACGGGTCCGGGGCGAACGGGAACATGGGCGGCGTCCGCAGCCAGCCGCGCTGCTGCATAAGTTTCTTGAGGGTGAACCCTTGCGCGCACACGTGCTGGTAGGCCATCAGAAGAAGGGCCCCCACATCGTCCCGCACTGACTGTCCGATACCGAAATTGCACGTGTTCAGCATGCCTTCAAGCTTGACAACGAGCAGATTAGCGATTTCAGCGTCAGTATACTTGGCGCCGGGGGGAATCTGCGCCTCGTTTGCTCGCGGCTTGTCACCTGTGGCCGGCGGGATGCCAACGCCCTCGTGGACCAGGAAGTCCTTCGTCCTTTTGATCAGGGGCTCTTCCAGGTCGGCAATGATGTGCTCAATCATCTCCTTGAGGTCCGTATCGTTGGTGTGATTCAGCAGCAGCAGACAGATCACGCGCGCTTCGGAAACGCCTACATATAGGGCCCAGGCAATGGACACTTCGCCCGCGTGTAGTGGGTGTGTTGGCTGTGTTGCTGACTTGAACAGGCTCTCGACAATGTTCATGGGCTGCCTCCTTCGCTCAGGTTCCGGGGTAGTGTGGCTAAAGCAGGAGGCAAGGTATGCAGAAGGGGCGCCCGGCGTGGGCGCCCCTGTCCTTGGCCTCGAAGCCCCCCCAGAACTGCTGCGTGGGCAGGTGCCATTTCACGGTACTTACGCCCATGAAGAGCCGCTCCATGAGCCCCTCCCGGGGGACCTGCTGAGACCGCACCGGGGGGAGCGTCTACTTGGTCAATGCGCTACACCTTTCGGAACCGCCAACGGGGCGTGGTGAAATACCACAGGTTGATGGCGCCCCGCAGCATCTCGTCTGTGAACATCACCCAAAGGATTCCCGGCAGCCCGAAGCCGAGCCGCACCGCCAGGAAGCTGCCCGGCACGGTAAACAGCCACGTGAAGATGGTCGTGAGGGTGGTGGGCCACTGCGGGTTGCCGGCACCACGGAAGATGCCCCCGCAGGTCAGGTTAGGCGACTGGCCCACCTTGTACAGGCCTGCCACCCGCATGGCCGTCGCCGCTGCCTTCACCAGGGCCGGGTCGCTGGTGAAGATACCAACGCCTTAGAGCATGGCCTTCCGCCCCTCTGCCACCGCCCTGTCGCGCTGCCCGGCGCCCATCAGCTGCCCGACGAGAATGCTGACCGCAGTTTCCAGAGCGATGCCCGGAATGAAGGCCAGCCAGTCGGTCTGGAAGGTCAGGCCGCGGCCGCAATTACCGCCGTCCCCAGCGGAGCGACGATGATGCTGAGGATGAACTTCCCGCTGTCATAGGTAACCGCCTCAAAGGCGCCCGGAATGCCCATGCGGGCCACCCGCCAGAGGGTCTGTGCCCGGAACCGGAAGGCCCGGGCCAACTTCACGGGCACCTCGCTTCGCCGCAGCAGCAGGTACAGCATGAGCAGAACGCCCATGCACCGGGCCAGAGATGTACCCCAGGCCGACCCGGCGATGCCGAGGGTGCCCCCCAGGGCCGGAATGTGGAGAGTGCCCAGCGAGAGCGCTGGCGGACCAACACGTAGTTGAGGGCCACATTGAGCACGTTGACCAGGAGGGTGGCCATCATGGGGCCGCGGGTGTCGCCGGGCGCGGCCAACAGCAGAATGGCGCCCAGGCCCATACTGGCCAGCAAACCCACCCCGATGGATTGGGAGGCGGTCTCGCCGGCCTCGCGGCGCTCTTCCGCGCCCACCTGGTGCGACATGACGATGGTTGTGCCAGACGCCACCACGAACAGCACCAGACCGATCATGTTGAAAATCTGCGCACTGACCTGTACGGCTGCGAATGCTTCCGTACCAAGCTTGTGATTGATGATAAAGGTGTCGACCCAGAACAGCGACATGTTCAGGACCTGTTCCAGGGCCACGGGCCAGGCGAGGCTAAGGAGATTCTGTGGAGGGACGAAGTCGGGGCGAGTGGGAGCTGTGAGCGCCAGAGGGTCTGCTCCTTTGTGAAACGGGTCCCAGAGGGCCATGCACTAGACGTGGAAATCGAATAACGGTTCCCCGCGCAGATGGAAAGACTATCGGTATTACACCTGCAAGGGGGCCGCCTTTCATGGAACGTCCGGAACAGCGGAAAGAGGGGATGCGAGGCTTCATCAACCCGGTCCACGAACGTCTCTATTCCGCCGAGATCGGGGCGAGGCTCAACGCCGCATTCAGCCCCGACGATGACCTGGCCGCCATCTTCAACTTTGGCGAAGACTCGGGGGCACTGAGTGCGGAGGATCAGGCCTCAGACGTGACGTAGGGCGGAACCTGCCGGCCGTCGATGTCGGTGAAGCCGTACTCCATGGCCAGGTCGCCAACCTTGAGAACCTGGCCCGTCTTCGCCATGACCTGCGGGTCAGCGGCGAGGGCGGCGATCGCTCGTCCGACATACTCGGTGGACTCGGTGGTGGTCAGGGGCGGGAACTGCCGCCAGGTCTCTTCCGTGGCGCCAAAGTGAGCCAGCACCAGTTCGGTGCGCATCCAGCCGGGCGAGACGGCCACGGCGGCCACACCGTGGGGCTTCAGGTCCTGGGCCATGCAGAAGGCCAGGCGGATCAACGCCGCCTTGGCCAGATCATACTGCAGGAAGCCGCCGTAGTGGTCAAAGAGGAACGTCGTATTGACGATGAGGCCCCGCCCCTGCGCGACCAGGATGGGCGCGGCGAAGTAGCTTGCCATCAGCGAGGCCCGTACGCCTGCCGTGAACATGGTGTCCCAGCAGTCCACGGGCCTGACCCAGAAGGGGCCCCGGGGGCCGCCGGACTCGCTACCGCCGAAGGCGTTGTTGACCAGCAGGTCGAGCTTGCCCTGCTCTTTGTGGACGCGCTCGAAAAGGGCCCGGACCTCGTCGTCCTTCGTGTGGTCACACCGGACCGGGATGCCGAGCCCGCCGCGTACGGTCACGGCTTCAGCGGTGTCCTCAATGGTGCCGGGCCAGTCGCGGGTAGTGGCTCCCGACACGCTGCGGCCGGTCACGTAGACAGTGGCCCCTTCCTCGCCCAACACCTGCGCGATACCCCGCCCGGCTCCCCGGCTTGCCCCGGTCACAACTGCCACGAGGCCCTTCAGACGTTGCATGGTCTCATCTCCGATCGACGCTGGTTATGACCATTGTAGCATGAAGAACCGGGTGCCCGTGCCCAGGACCCTGAGACCAGGGCTACAGAGTTAGACGGGACTTCGGTGCGGGAAGTGCTCTGTTTGTGTATGCCGGTATCAAGACACGGGATTGCGTCCCGGATGGACGCCACGTAACATGGAACCATATAGAATGGAGTGATGTCCATGTTACTGAAGCTTAAGGCAGTGGCGGCCCGAAAGGGTTGCAGTAAGAAGGCCGTCCACCGCGCGTGTGAGAACGGCAAGCTCAACAGTCAGTTTGATCCCGTCACCGCGGAGTACCGGGTCTACAACGACGAGAAGCTGGCTGCGTGGGAACCCGGTGAAAGCGGAACGCCGCCCGACAAGGAAGGACGACCGGTGTAAGCCGCCGGGGTCAGCTTGGCCTGGAGGCTGTCTGCTTTCCGGGTCGGAAACCTCTCTTGAGGCAGGCTTCGTGGGCGCCCACCCCCTGTAGGCGAGGGCCCAACGGGCCAATCGGGGACCGTAACCAATACGTGCACGAACAGGCGTGTACCGGCAAGTTCACGCCTGTTCTCGCGTCTACAAGCGCTTACGCCGCTCAACACGCTCCCGCGCGCCTGTACACGATCCTGCGCCCGTCCACACCCCTCCCGATGAGCGCCCTGCTACGGGACGAACACGGCTAGCACCGCCGGCACGGCGATGGCTGCCAGCATTGCGACCAAGGCGCCGGCAACTGCCAGGTACCGGCCCTTACGCCAGTCGCGCCGCGCGAAATACCCCGTAAACAGACTGGCGACAAGCCCGACAACCATCATAACAATGCGATCCCACTGCATGCTCTACCCTCCTGGCAACTTCCTGGGATTGGAGTGGATGATGCCGACACGGCGGATGCGCATGTCCGTGGTGACGCGCACCTGGAGCCGGGAAATCTGGCGCCGCCAGTCGTACCGGACCCATGAAACCCATGTGGGGAACTTGGAACGGAATCGCATGCCGAATCCAACTGGGTCGGTCTGCCACTCAATCGTCTGATCTAGCACCCCCCGGATCAGGTCATTCATGTATGCCCTGGCGGCCTGCTCCACCCGGCCGCGGACCTGAGGGTCCCGGTAATCTCCCCCGCCCGAGAGGACTTCTCCCTCGAAAAGGAGGTGCCCCGTCACCCGCGGTCCGGCTGGGGTAATCGAAGTGTGGAGTGTCGAGCGAGCTTGGTGTTTCTACTCGTCGCCTGCTCCACGGCGCAACCCCGTCCGGGAGTTTCGGCAGACCAGTTTGTTAGCGATCAGAAGGGAAAGGCGACGGAGGCCGAAGCAGCAGTGGATGCTGTGTTTCGAAAGGTGGGCGACAACCCAACTTACAAAATGTTCCTAAGGACTATTGGAGTGACGGAAGGCAGTATCAACATTGGCGGACTAGCCCCGGGTGAGTCCATCCCCGCTTCCTTCGAAACAGAGGCGTCCCGGATTGACCAGGGGGCACACCAAGTTCAACTGATGCGTCGGTGGAAACAGGGTAACAACAGCTTTAGTACCACCTGTAGCTTCAAAGTTGATGCTGATGGAACCGTGCACGACGGTTATGCCGTAACGTGACAGCAAACCGGAGTTTGGGCCGTGGAGCACCACTTGAGCGGCCCTTCGTCCACGACCGAGTGAGGCCTGGGTGAAGTTTGCGTGAGAATCGCCAAGACGCCGAACGCTGCCAGAGAGCGACTGCCGTAGCTCAGTCGGTGACGTCCCATGCCCTGCGGCCTCCTTTCCGTCGGGAGTGTATGGCGGACTTACCCTTCTGCGTTTTGAACGACACCCCCGCTGCACCCAGAAATGGCAGGCCCCACCGGCGCACCCGCCCGAGATAAGCGAGCATGATGACGACGGCGATGGCGATCCCGAAAAACCCAAGGGAGCCGGCTGCAGCCAAAACGTAGTATCGCCAGACCCTGACCAGGAACACCATGCCATAGCTGGGCAGGAACAGGGTCAGCAGAGACCCTATGATGGCCGCCAGAGCAGGCAGGGGCCCGAAGAAGCCAGACAGGACTGCCAGGAGGAGCATCAGGCAAAGGACGACCAGGGCGATTCCCAACGACAGGCCGGAGGCAACCTGGACCGCGATCGCGCGCGTCACATCAGCAAGCACTTCCAGGAGGAAGATCTCGAACACGAGGCTTAGGGGAGCGGCTTCCCGGGTCGAAGTGAAAGCGGCGAGAAACGGCGCGGGTACCATGTTTACGTGGTAGTTGAGCAGGGCCACCAGGAATCCAGGAAGAAGCAGCACTGCGAAGGCGCACAGCAGGCGGATTTTGTTGAGGGAAGCCTTGAGGGGGTAGACAAACAGACGGTCTCGGGGTCCCGTAGCCCACGCAGCGGCGGTCACCGGAGCGGCGAGTGCGTGCGTGACCCCATCGACCAGGAGCAGTATGCAGCCCTGATTGAGCAACAGAGCCGCTCTGTCGACCACGCATATGGGGTCGAACCGGGGCAGGAGCCCGACCATGGGGCCGGCTCCGTTGAATCTGCCCTGCTGGGCCGACTCCCGGTTCATGTGCCGGAAGGCCCACCGCCGCACCTGGCGAACCAGGGCGGGAGGAGTCTTGCCCTCCATGTAGACCATGGCGCACCGGATTCCATCTGCTTGCTTGAGGTCAAGGTTGAACGCCAGCAAATGAAGGTCGTTGATTCGCCTGCGAATGAACCCCAGGTTGCGGCGGAGTTCGGGCCCAAGGCTCACCAGTTGCGGGCTGGGGCCGGGTACCGACCCCAATTCCAGCGTGTCCACCAGCAGCGCCTCGTGAGGTCCGTCAAGCAAGACGGCGGTCGCACCGTGCATCACGGAAGCGGCGACTTCTGCCAAGCATTTGGTTCGCTTTTGGGCTGGAACGGACAGTGCACGTCCAATCTCCTTAACCCGGGCTATGCCCCGATAGTGCAGGAGCGGCTCCACAATGCCGCTCTTCAGCTTCTCGTCTGAAGCTACTCCATCTATCCAAACGAGCAGCACCTGCGCTGGCACCGTGGATTCCAGCGGAAGCACGTAGAGGTTAATGCCCAGGTTCCCGGGCCACCGCAGTAGCTGGGCTAGCGTGCGCCACGCCGTTGGCCATTCAGTCTCCGCGGTGCGCACCCCCGTCCCTTTGAAGATTTACAGCGAATCACTGCTTGAGCCTAGTCTCCCCTCTCCTCGCATTCTTGTGTAACGGAGAGCCCAGATTGACCCACCCGCGGCGTTGGCAAATCCTAGCTACTCCCAAGGCGGTCCGAATGCAAGAGCAGCCGAGGGAGACTCCGCTCCCTCGGCTGCTGCAACCTATTCGCCCTTCTGGCAAAGGCGGCGCACTTCTGTTCAGGCAAGCCTCCTGGCAATCACGTACTTCCCCGGCACCACCACATACCCCAGCTTGCGGTTCAGCTCCATGCCCAGGTGTAGGCAATCCAGTCGAAGTCTGCCGGGGTGCTGCTGCGCCTGCCGTTGCCCGTGGCGTACACACCCAGGTAAACGCCTGTGAAGCCGCCGGCCACCTCTGTTGCCAGGTAACAGCAGGCCGCTTCGCCAAAGGGGACAGGCGAACCGCCATCCACCCGGTAGGCAAACCGGTACGTGTGCCGGTCTGCTGTGACGATCAGTTCTACCAATCCGCTGGGCAAAGGTGCGCAGTACTCCACCTTGGACAGGCCCGCCAGCGTTCGCCGGAAGATGAGGCAGCGACGTCCGCCCTCGCGGGTGACGGCGAGATCATAGTGAAACTCCTCGTTCATGATGGCGGTCAGGCCCGCCTCCTCCCCATCCACCGATGGGTTGAAGTCCAGCAGGGCCGCTGCCCGGCAGTCGAAGTGCTGTTGGCGGCGACCGACGAAGCCTGGTCCCCGGGCGGGGCCGTTAAGCCGCAGCCAGCCGGGGCGTGCGGTGAGCGACCAGTCCTCATCCACCGGATTGCGGCGGAAGTTCCAGGCCAAGCCCAGCGTCGCGCTGTCAAAATCATCGCAGTCCGGTGCCGCTTCCCATGGGTGAAGGGGCAGCGTAGGCAGATCCATCTCCAGGGCGATGGTGCCGTTATGGCCGACCACAGGCCAGCAATCGGAGGTCCAGGTGACCGGGGCCAGAAAGGTCTCCCGCCCCAGGTGGTGCCGCGGCGGGTAGTAGACCGGCCGGATGCCCAGGCAGACCAGCCACCAGGTGCCATCGTGCGCCTGAACGAGGTCGGCATGGCCGGTGGCCTGAATGGGCGAGGGCAAACTGCGGTGGGTGAGAATGGGGTTGTGGGGGCAGCCCACAAAGGGGCCCCACGGGCCCTGGCTGCGCGCGATGGTCACCGTGTGGCCATGTTCGGTGCCGCCCTCGGCGATCAGGAGATAGTAGATGCCGTCGATGCGGTACAGGTGAGGTCCCTCGGGGTGCATGCCGCCGGTGCCTTTCCAGATGCACGCCGGCTCGGTCAGTCGCCTGCCCGTGGCAATGTTGATCTCGCTCTGGTAAATGCCTGGGGAGAAGCCGTCGGGCGCCGTGCTGGTGAAGTAGACCTTTCCGTCCCAGTCGAAGAAGAGCGAGGGGTCGATGCCCCCGCCATCCACCCAAATGGGTTCCGACCATGGGCCGGCGGGGTTGGCTGCAGTCACGTAGAAGTGGCCGCCGCCGGAGACGTTGGTTGTGACCACGTAAAAACGGCCCTGATGGTGGCGGATGGTGGGTGCGTAGATGCCCTGCGACGAGGCGGCTCCGTCCATCGGCAGCTGGGAGGGACGGGTCAGGCAGTGACCGATCTGCCGCCAGTGGATGAGGTCACGGCTGTGGAAGATGGGCACGCCGGGGAAGTACTCGAAGCTGCTGTTGACCAGGTAGTAGTCCTCGCCGACCCGACAGACGGAAGGATCCGGGTAGAAGCCCGGTATGACGGGGTTCTGATAGCCCATGACACGCAGCGCCCCCTAGTAAGAGCCACCGCCCGAAGTCGAGCGGTGGCTTCCTGTTTCTATACGACCGGGTTGGGAATCCAGTAGAAGCGGTGACGGCCCTGGGCCCGAAACAGGGCTTCGAGGTAGAAGTAATCGCTGTAGACCAGGTGGACCCGAACGCCGTAGTTGACGTTCCTGTTGCTAACGGCTTCGCCGATGAGGCCCATATAGGCGTCAGGCTGGAAGTACTGCTCGTTCAGGGTGATCAGGGCCTTTTCGGCGAAGTCGCGATACCTGGCGCCTTCCTCCTCGCCCAGGTGACGGGCGATCTCGAACAGGCCACAGGCCGCGATGGCTGCCGCAGAAGTGTCCACGGGCTCGTTCTGGCCCGGGGCGTCGAAGTCCCAGGGGGGCACGCCGTTGGCAGGGCAGGCCTTCAGCCAGAAGTCGGCCGAGAAGCGGGCGATGTCGAGGTATTCCTTCTCACCAGTGCAGGCGTAGGCGAGGGCATAGCCATAGAGCGCCCAGGCGTTGCCGCGGGACCAGGCGGAGCTGTCGGCGTAGCCCTGGGCGGTCTTGGGCCCAATGGCCTCGCCGGTCTCGGGGTCAAAGTTGAAGGTGTGGCACGTGGAGCCGTTCTCCCGGAAGAAGTACTTGCGGGAGGTGCGGGCGTGGGCGTGGGCGACCTCGCCGTAGTAAGGGTCGCCGGTCTCCTGGCTGGCCCACCAGAGCAGCGGCAGGTTCATCATGCAGTCGATGATGGCCTTGCCCTTCAGTTCGCGCTGCCATTCAACCGGCTGGTCAGGGCGGGAGTTCCAGGCCTGAATGAACTGGCCCTTGGGGTTGAAGCGGCTGGCCAGGGAGCGGGCGGCTTCGAGGCCCATGTAGCGGCCATCGACATCGCCGGTGATGACGTATTCGGCCACGGAGGACAGGCTGTAGAGGAAGCCCATGTCGTGGTCGTGGGTGGGCTTGTTGGCCAGGCGGGCCTTGAAGCGGTGCTTGGAAGCGCGGGCGATGTCGGCGTACTTCTGGTCGCCGGAGTACTCATGGGCCAACCAGAGCAAGCCGGTCCAGAAGCCTTCCGTCCACCAGCGGAGGTTGGTGAACTCCACATGGTTCTTATCGACCAGGTGGTAGATCTGATCGCCGCAAGCGGGAGCGTATAGGCTCAGCTTGGCGAGTGCCCGGTTCATCATGAAGCCGAAGAGAGGGGCTCTGCTCTGTGCTTCCACGGGTGTTTCGTTCCTTTCTGTGTCGGCAACGTGCAGTCTTGCCCTCATCTTGCCATAGAAGTGGCGTGCGGTTCTTACGCATATCGGCAGTCATCTTCGCAATTCAGGCAGGGCCAGTCTGCGTTTGTCAAGTCCCTTCCGAAATGGACAAGAGGTGTTCTTTTCAAGATAAGACGGTGGGCTATACAGCCCCGCATAATATGAAGCGTAGTTCGTTCTCAGATCAGGGAGGCCGTCCAATGTCCAGCCACGCCAAGTTCACCTTCGACTCACCGGAGAAGCTAAAGGAAAGCATCGCTGCCCTGGGCCTCGATATTCGCCTGCAAGACGACCTTTCGCCCCTGGCCCGCCCGGTGGCCCTGGGGCCAGTGACCGCGCCCAACAGCCTGGTGATTCACCCCATGGAAGGCTGCGACGGCGAGGCCGACGGCTCGCCCTCCGATCTGGTCCGTCGGCGCTACATGCGCTTTGCCGGGGGCGGCGCGGGCCTCATCTGGTTTGAAGCCACCGCCGTAGTGCCCGAGGCGCGGGCGAACCCCCGGCAGTTGTGGATTCACCAGGATAACGCCGACCAGTATGCGTCAATGCTCCGGAACTGCCTGGTGGAGGCTGAGCAGCGTCCGGTCACGGTGATTCAGCTGACGCACTCGGGCCGCTACTCTTGCTGCGGCAACTCCAAGATTGCCTACCACCACCCCCACCTGCCCCGGGGCGCCTCCGACGCTCATGTGGCGCTCTTCACCGACGAAGAGATTGAGGCGATCGAGGACAAGTATGTCGAGGCTGCACGCCTGGCACGGCAGGCGGGGTTCGACGGGGTCGATATCAAGCACTGCCACAGGTACCTGGGCAATGAACTGCTGAGCGCGTACACCCGAACCGGTCGGTACGGCGGCAGTTACGAGAACCGCACCCGCTTCCTCAAGAACGTGGTGGCCAAGGTTCGGGCGGCTGTGCCGGACCTGATGGTCACCACCCGGCTGAACGTCTACGACGGCATTCCGCATCCGTACGGGTTCGGCATGGCTTCGGACGGCTCGCTTGCGCCGGACCTTACGGAGCCCATTCGCCTGGTGCAGGAACTCCGGGCCATGGGTATGTCCCTGATCAACCTGACGCTGGGCAACCCCTACTACAACCCGCACATCGGGCGGCCCTTCGACCAGTCGATTCTCGGCGGCTACCAGCCCGACGAGCATCCGCTGGAGGGCGTGGCCCGGGCCCTTCGCCTGGTGCGGCAAGTGCAGCAGGCGGTGCCTGACATTGCCGTGGTGGGCACGGGGTATTCCTGGCTGCGCCAGTTCGTGGGCATGGCAGGTGCGGCCAGCATTGCCAACGGCTGGACCACCATGGTCGGCCTCGGCCGCCTGGCGTTCGCTCACCCGGGCTTTGCCCAGGAGCTGTTGGGGACCGGGAAGCTGGCCCGCAACAAGGTCTGCATTTCGTGCTCGAAGTGCACGCAGTTGATGCGCGACGGCACGGTGACGGGCTGTGTGCCCCATGACCCCAAGATCTATCTGCCCATCTACAACGCCGCACGGGAGGGGCAGCCTGCTCCGCCCTTGCAGCCGGTGGTAGGAGGACACTACTGATGCCTGTCGCCCTTGTTACGGGAGGCTCCCGGGGTATCGGCCGGGCCATTACCCTGGCGCTGGCAGCAGCCGGCTACGATGTGGCGATTGTCTACAACAGCAACCGGCAGGCGGCCGATGAGGTGGTCGCCGCTGTGGGCGCCCTGGGGCGCAAGGCGGTGGCCTTTGCCTGCAACATTGGGGACTCCGCCGGCAGGGTGGCGCTGGTGGCCGCAGTGCGTGAGGCGTTTGGTCGCCTGGACCTGCTGGTCAACAACGCCGGTATGGCACCCGCTGTGCGGGCCGACATTCTGGAGGCCAGCGAGGAGTCCTTTGACCAGCAAATTGGCGTGAACCTGAAGGGCCCGTACTTCCTCACGCAGCTGGTGGCCCGGTGGATGATAGAACAGGTGGACGACGGCGCCTCTGTGGCACCTCGCATCGTAACGATTTCCAGCGTGTCAGCCTTTGCGGCCTCGACCAACCGGGGCGACTATTGCGTCTCGAAGGCTGGTCTGGCCATGATGACCAAGCTGTTCGCCGCCCGGCTGGCGCCCCACGGCATTGGGGTCTACGAGATTCAGCCCGGCGTCATCGCCACCGACATGACCGCTGGCGTGAAAGAGAAGTACGACAGCCTCTTTGCCCAGGGCCTGACGCCGATTGCCCGCTGGGGCCAGCCGGAGGATGTGGCCAAGGCGGTGGTCGCCATTGCCACGGGCCTGCTGCCCTATTCCACCGGCGAGACGATTCGGGTGGACGGGGGCTTCCACTTACACAGGTTGTAGGACGGAGGGTTTCAGCTGTGATTATGAACATGACTCTGCGCCCCGCTGACCTGCGCGGTAAGCTTGACAACGTTTTCGGGGCAGCGGCGGCGAAGATTCGCGCCCTGCACCAGACCTGGGGTCCTTCCCGGGGCGCCCCCGTCTTCACGGTCAATGGCCAGTACACGGCCCGCGGCTGGACGGAGTGGACCCAGGGCTTCCAGTTCGGCATGGCCCTGCTGCAATACGACGCCACGGGCGATGAGCAGTGCCTCGCCACGGGGCGCGACGCCACGCTGAAGTACATGGCGGGCCACCTGACCCACACCGGCGTGCACGACCACGGCTTCAACAACGTCTCCACCTACGGCAACATGCGCCGCCTCATGCGTGAAGGCAAGATCGAACATGATCCGTGGCTGGGCCACTTCTGCGACCTGGCCCTGAAGGTTTCGGGCGCGGTGCAGGCCTCGCGCTGGACCACCATCCACGATGGGTCCGGCTACATCTACTCCTTCAACGGCCCCCACTCGCTCTTCTCGGACACCATCCGCTCGCTGCGCGCACTGGCTGTGGCCCACACGCTGGGTCAGGTGCTCATGGGCGAGAACGACCGGCGGATCAACCTGCTGGACCGGATCATTCAGCACTCGGAGACCACGGCCCGGTACAACGTGTACTACGGCGACGGCCGTGACGCGTACGACCTGCCCGGTCGGGTGGTGCACGAGTCCATCTTTAACACGAACGATGGCCGCTACCGCTGCCCGAGCACCCAGCAGGGCTACTCGCCCTTCTCCACCTGGACCCGGGGCCTGGCCTGGATTCTGCTCGGCTACACCGAGGAGCTGGAGTTCCTGGACACACTGCCCGATCAGGCGCTGGCGCCGTATGGGGGACGAGCTCGGGTGGCGGAATTCATGGAGCGGGCGGCCAAGGTTACGGCGGACTTCTACATTGCCAACACGGCCACCGACGGCATTCCCTACTGGGATACGGGGGCGCCGGGACTGGTGCGCCTGGGCGAAATCTACAGCCGCCCGTCGGAGCCCTACAATGCGCACGAGCCGGTGGACAGCTCGGCGGCCGCGATTGCTGCCCAGGGCCTGCTGCGACTGGGCAAGCGGTTGGGCTCCGAGCGGTACTGGCAGGCGGGCCTGACTGTGGCGGACACGCTCTTCGCTGAACCTTACCTGTCGACGGACCCGAAGCACCAGGGCCTGATTCTGCACGCTGTCTACCACCGGCCTAACGGCTGGGACCACATCCCTGCCGGGCAGAAGATTCCCTGCGGCGAGTCCTGCATGTGGGGCGACTACCACGCCATGGAGCTGGCAGTCTACCTGCAGCGTGAGGCCACGGGTGGAAAGTACCTGACTTTCTTCTAAGGAAATCAGGCGGGCTGCATCACAGCAGCCCGCCTTTTCTATTTCAGTGTGGTTGCTACCTGAGCATGCCGGTGGTCCGGATATACACCTCCACTGTGACCTCCACAGGCAGGTCACGGTAACGCTCATCCCAGTTGGCGGAGACCTGATGCCAGAGGTTCGGGTCGGCCCGGCGCAGGGACTCACTGAAGCCGATGACGTCGGCACCCGCGCTCTTGGTAGCCGCGATGGCCGCCTCAATCTCGGCCTTGATCTTCCGCGACAAAGCCCCCTCCAGGAAGGCGAGTACTTCGTCTGGCGTGGACGTGAGAGGGCTCTCCTGCTGAAGCATTCTTGCATCGGCTCGGACCGTCAGCCGCATCAGCGGAAGCTTCCCTGCGCCCTGGGGCACAACCTGAACCTGACGCTTCACTCCCCGCAGCGAGAACGAGGTGAGCAGTCCGCGGCGCCCCGGGACGGTGACGGTGGTCTGACGGATGTCACCCCTTGCCCACATGGCCCCCCGGGACTCGCTCTCATTCAGGAAGGCCACCAGTCTGTCCCGGTCAAAGACACCAATGCCGTCTACCTTGAACTCATCGAAGCCCGGAGAGACCTCCGTTGACGGGGTTCCTGTGTTGCGCAGGGTAATGGCAGGCTGAAAGGCTGCGGTTCCCGGGGTGGCGAAGGCATACATCACGTCGAGCAGCGTAGCGGAGCGTGCCCGCCCGTGCGGAGCCGCCCGTTCCATCAGGAGAACCATGGCTCGACCCGAGATATCTTCCAGTGGAGCCTTACCCGCGAACACTTCTCTCGCCTTGCCTTTGGCCACCAGCAGGTCCACAAAGGGGCGCACATCGGGGTGACGCCACAGCCAGTCAAGAATCTCCGTCAGGCCCTTGCGGGCCAAATCTTCGCCGAAGACCACCGACTGCAGGTGGGGCAGGTAGAGGCGGCGAGTTCTGGACTCGAGCGCGTTCGAGATCGCCTCGGCGAAGGTAGGGCCGCTGGTGAGTGCGAAGAAGTACGGCTCCCTCCCGGGTCCGCCGGCCCCGGCCGCCTCGCCCGGCCTCGGCACCAGGGCCGGGCGGGCAACCTGAATGGTCAGTTCATACTGCTCGGTTTCCGCGTTCCAGTCAACCCCGATGCCCGTGACAATGGCCAGTTCCTGGATCTCCCTGCGGTTCCAGCAACCGGTCAGCAGACCGACCAGACAGAGCAGCAGCACGGCCTTGCGCCATGGCCACGGGCTCATTGGCCTGTCTCCTGGCGTTTCCGGTCCTGCGTCACGCGAAAGGGCCGGTGGCCCACGGACGGCCACAGCATCCGTCCCAAGCCGTCTCGCATCAGCGCACGGCCTGAAGTTGGCGCCAGCGGAGACATGTACGGCACACCAAATGACCGCAGCGAGATCATGTGAGTCACCACGAACAGCACCCCCCACATCAGTCCGAACAGGCCAAAGGTCCCTGCAAGAATGATCACGCCGATGCGGGCAATGCGAAAGGAGTTGACGAGGCTGTAGTCGGGTATTGCAAAGGAGGACAGGGCGCTGGCCGCGACTACGATGATCATGATCGGGCCAACGACACCTGCGCGAACCGCTGCTTCTCCCAGCACCAGTACCCCGACAATGCTCACCGCCTGTCCGATGGGCCGCGGCAGGCGGAGCCCGGCTTCCCGCAAGACCTCAAAGGCCGCCTCCAGAGCCAGTGCCTCCACCAGGGCCGGAAAGGGGAGCCCCGTGCGGTTTCCTACCAGCCTTAGCAGCAGTCCGATTGGGACCAACTCCTGGTTGAAGCTGATGATGGCCACGTAAAAGGCCGTTAACGTCAGGGAGATGGTCGTCGCACCGTACCGTACCCAGCGGGCAAACGTCCCAATGGGCCACCGTTCGTAGTAGTCTTCGCTGACCTGGAGCAGGGACGGGAAAGTGGCTGGGACGATCAGGGCAAAGGGCGTCCCGTCTGTCAGAATGGCCACCCTTCCTTCCAGAATGTTCCCCAGCACAATGTCGACCCGCTCGTTGTGCCGTACCGTTGGGAAGATGCTGTACGGGTGGTCCTGGATCTGCTCCTCAATGTAGCCGCTCTCAAGCACACCATCGATTTTGATGGCAGACAGGCGCCGGTGCACTTCCTGGACAATGCCTTCTTCCGCCACACCGTGCAGGTATAGCATGGCCACCCTTGTCTGTGTGCGCTCGCCCACCAGGAGGGAACGCACCCGCAGGTCGCTGGTCCGGATGCGGCGCCGCACAAGGGCGATGTTGGATTGCAGGTGCTCAATGAACCCCTCGCGCGGGCCCCGTACCACCGAAGCCGACTCGGGCTCGCTGATGGCCCGGTCGAGGTCCCGGCGCACGCGGAGAAGCAGAGCTTCAGCGATGCCGTCAATGAGAAGAACTGCGGAGCCCATTGGCATGAACTTCAGCAGTTCGGACCAACGGGTCGCCTTCTGGGAGTCCGCGATGGAGACGAGGTGCCGCTGAAGCGGGTCCGCACCGGTCAACGGATCGGCGATGGCCTCTCCCGCCAGGACGGCGGCATCCAGTGTCAGCGGCTGAATGATGTGCCTGGCGATCGCGTCCTCATTTACGGCTCCCTGCAGGTAAACGACTGCCGCTTCCGGATGGCTGGGGATGCCCAACGTGAGGCGGCGGACGATGAGGTCATCGCTTTCGCCAAAGCGACGTTGGATTTCGGCCAGGTTGGCCGAGAGCCCGGGGGCGAGGGCGTCGCCCTCTGGGCTGCCTGGGACTTTCCAATCAGCCATGGTTCGCGGCCTTTCCTGAGGGGCTCAGGCGCTTACCTCGGACCAGGCTGACCAGCAGCAGCAGTCCTGGCATGACGACGACGAGCAGTAGCGCCAGGGGCAGGGCCGTGGCCGGGTCGAAGGAGGCCATCACGTCTTTGGGGCCTTCAAAGCCGAGCTCGGCCCAAGCAACGGCAGCTACGCTCACAGCGACGGGTATGGGCCAGCCCTTGTGCTGGCCGAGTGCGTCGCGGAGGGCACCAATCGCCCCGTAGAGCAGGAGCGCGATCTTCACCTGCATGCTGCCCATCCAGAGGCTGGCCACGATCCACTCGATGCGGGTCAAGAACTCCGCCAGTTCGACGGCCCGGGCTATGGTGAGCGTGGGGAACAGCTCCCGGTCAATCAGGTGGGGTCCCATGGTCGCGATGAGCAGCGCTGCCCCCAGGCTTACCATGAAGCCACTGATGGCGGTGGCCGCAAGAATGGCCTTCTTGGCCTGCCTGGGTTCACGCAGGTACGGCATGACCAGAAAGACGGTCCAGCCCACTTCGCCGAACACGGCTATGGGCGTAACCGCCTGGAGCACCATGGGCTCAGGGCCGTACTCGAAGACAGGCAGCAACCGCTCCACGTGAATTTGGGGAGACGTCAGCCCAACAATGACCAGGAATGAGAGGATCATTATGGGCCCCACCATCTCGGACAGCCGGGTCAGCACGGCAATTCCGCCTAGGGCGCCCAGGAGGGCCAGCGCGGCCATCATGACGTTCAGTGTTACAACAGGGGTGTCTGGAACCATGGCGGTGACGAAGACCTCGGCGAACGCGCGGATGGCGTTGCCGGCGAAATACAGGAGCAGCCCGGACAGCGCCACGTTGAACAGGCGGCCTGGACTGGGGCCCAAGACTTGCCGGGCGATGACGAAAATGGTCTGCCCGGGGAAGCGCAAGAGCAAGCTGTAGGATATCAGCGCGATCAACGCGCTCAGCAGGGCGGCTAACCATGCGGAGACCCATGCGTCGCGGGTGGCCGGCACAGCGGTTACTATGGGGGCATACGTGGTCAGGATAGAGAGCTTATTGACCACGGCGAGCATTGCCAGGCTCCACCAGCCAACATGCTGCTTTTCTGGCGACGACATGGTATCCCCCCCTCCCACCGACCGCTTTTGTAGAGCATCCCCCGTTCACTGGGTGAATACTCCTCCGTTAGTAGGAGGCCTGTCCAGCGCAGGATGCACTTGAACGTTCCGTTCACCTTTGAGGATGCGCGGGCTGCCGTCTCCCGGTTCAGGGTCGCAAAGAGCGTAAGCGAAGTTGCCGACGAACTTGCACTGAAGCGGGAGATGGCCTCCGGCGCCGTGGTCAAGCGGAGCGCCGAGCGCAACAACCGCATCTGGGAAGTCCGCTAGCGAGCGGACCCGGGCCAAACGAAATCGCCCCTGCCGCAGGCTTGTGCCTGTTGCAGGGGCGTTCTTTTTCGGGCAGCGTCACGCCGTCCTCCCGCTGGGTCTAGATTCGCTTGAGGTCCTCATCCACCGGCACGATATAGATGGCCCGCCGCCCGTCGGGGTCAGCCGTGAAGAGCACCTCGCGGCCACTGTGGGAGAAGATTGGGTGGGGGTGCGCATCCTGGCTGGACCAGGAGCTGCCGCTCTGGCAGAGGGGCAGCCAGCTCAGCCGCCGGTTGGCCCAGTCGGCCCGGACGAGGCTGATCCACTGGGCCTGACGGAGGCCCGTGTTGGCGACGCCTTCAACCTCCACCACCCCGTCGGTCACCAGCAGGGTGGAATCATTGCTCACGGTGAAGTGGCCGTAGCGGGTCCAGCCTTCGGGGAAGGCCAGTTCCACATGGCCCGTGCAGTCAAGGCCCACGGCGCCTACAAACGCGACCTTGTCCACGGTGGTGCCGTGGTAGATCAGGCCTTCGCCGTCCCGGTGCCACATTTCGTGGCAGACCCAGTCGTCCTTGTCCATGCGGCTGCCGTTGACGCTAAGGCCGCCCACGGGCCGCACCCGGCGGGCGCCCTTTTGTGGGTCCCACAGGCCCATCCGGCGAATTCCCGGCGTGGCACACCACTCGTGGTTGTAGAGAATCACGTCGGTGCGGCCGGGCTGGAACTGCACGTGGGTGACCCAGGCAGGCTCTTCCCAGGCCAGTTCGGTGCCGGTGCCGTCGGTGCGTACCAGCAGCACCTGGCTCTTCATGCCCCGCTCATCCACCAACGGGCTGATGCGCTTCGGCCCTTCGCTGAAGGCCGATTCGTGGATAATGGGGACGCAGAGCAGGGAGTTGTCGTCGGAGACGTGGGTGAAGGCGGTCAGGTGGTCTGCCGGGAGTTCCGCGAGGTCCAGCTCCGCCAGCGTCACGGCGTTGACCTTGCGAACCACGGCGCCCTTGCGGGGCCGGCCCTGAATGTAGTAGACGTCGCCGGAGGGCGAATGCAGGCTCACGCTGGCCTTCCCCAGACCCTCGCGGTTTCCGTCAAAGTAGACATACGACTCAAGTTCGCCCGCCTGGTTGCTGGTAAGCTGTACGGCTTCGCTGGTTTCGCAGTCCAGCGAGTACAGGTTGGGGTGGCCGCCGTCGCGGTCGGATATGAAGACCAGGTAGCGGTCGTCAGCGGTAAGGCTGCTGGAGGTGAAGTACAGAAGCTGGTCATTCGCCCCCAGATCGGTCATGCGCAGCATGCGGTGACCGGTCACCGAGTCGGTGATCCATGTACGGGTGACGCTGAACCTGGTGCCCTTTGGCAAAGGGACCCCTCCTCTTTCCTGGAGATGCAGATGCTCATGCTTTAGGGATGGCCTGTACCTTCTCCTTCGCCCATTCATGAACGGACAATAAGTCTGCCGGAAATGCAACTCCGGCAGGTGTTGCGACCGCGTGCCTAAAAGTTCGTGACAGCAATTAGATGTCCATATATTATGTGATATGAGAACACTACTGTCGTACTACCCGACTAGAAGGAGGATTGCCCGGTGCCCCCATCCACTTCCGGCTTTCCTCACCAGCGGTGCCGGTGGGGGCTTCAGAGCAAGTTGGTGGCCCTCGTGCTCCTGGTGCTCGTTCCCCTGTCGGCGCTGACAGCGCTCCTCATCTGGCAGCGATTTACCGACCGGCTAGCCACGGAAAGGCGGTCAGCCCAGTGGCAGGCCGAGAACCTGGCCGGGCACTTCACGGCCTTTCACAACACGCTGCTGTCGCTTGAAGCCGGTCTGGGCGGCATGATGATCAGTGAGCCGGAGCATGTTGCCCGACAGCAGGTGAGCCAGTTCTTGTCCAATGGTCTGGCGACCGACCTGTACATACACTCGCTTTTCTGGCTGGGCGCCGACGGCCGATGGTTGGCTTTGGGCGAGCCTGCTCCAGACCAGTCCAGCATAGAGGCTGCCGCTGCCCCCTACCTGCAGGCTTTGAAGGCCGGGCAGGACAGCGCCGTCTCATGCTTGATCGGACCGCCGGAGGGCACTCGGCCTCTGTTCCTGGTAATGAAGGCGATCCGCCAGGGCGGCGTCCAGATGGGCACGGTCCTCGCTGCCATCGACCCTGAGTATATTGGGAGGGCGCTCCCGCCCGCAGAACCAGGGCAGGCGCGCATGCTGATCGTCGACGACAAGGGCCACATTGTCGTGCACAACACAGGTCGACCCCTGAGCATGGGGGAGCGCCGCCTCCCCCCCGACTCCATAGCCCGTACCGGGGTGCCGTCGGCGCGGACCGGCGGGCGCACCCGCGTGGAAGCCGTTGTGCCGCTCCCGGCGGTGGGCTGGTCGGCGCTGGTGGACTCGCCGGTGGCAGTGGCCCTGGCAGCCGCCAGAGGCGACGCGGTGAAGGCCGGTATGATCTGGCTGGCCGTGGCAAGCTGTACCGTAGCCGGTGTCGCTTTGGTGACCAAGGATACCCATCGCCCCATTCTGGCCGTCCAACGGGCCGCTCTGGCGATCTCGCACGGTGACCTGACCGCCCGGACGGGAGAGACCGGCTGGGACGACGTGGCCATGACCGCGCAGGTCTTCGACCATATGGCCGACCTGGTGCAGCGGGCGAAGGAGCAACTCCTGGCCGAAAGCAGCCGGCTCGACCTGGAACAGAAGCGACTTCGGGCCGTGTTAGACATTCTGCCGGTCGGCGTTTTCATATCGGACGCGGAGGGCCACATGCTTGAGGCGAACCGCCAGGGGCTGCGAATTTGGGGAGAAGATGTGCCGATGACGCGGCATAGGTCGGAGTTTGGCACATATGTGGCCTGGTGGACTCGTACGGGAGAGCTGCTCCGCCCGGAAGACTGGGCCATGAGCCGGGCCCTGACCAGAGGCGAGTCCTCGCTCAACGAAGAACTAGATATTCAGGCCTTCGACGGGATCCGGCGGTCAGTGCTGAACTCCTGTGTCCCCATCTACAGCGAAACGGGAGCCCTGGCCGGCAGCGTTGCCGTGCTGGTGGACATTACCTACCGCAAGGCGGCAGAGGAGACCCTCCGACGGGCCCGGGACGAGCTAGAGCAGCGGGTGCTGGAGCGCACTAGGGAGTTGGCTGAAAGCGAGCGCAAGTTCAGGGCCATTTTCGACGGTGCGTTCGAGTTCATTGGCCTGCTGCGACCGGACGGAGCCATTTTGGCCGCCAACCGATCAGCAGAGGAGATCGTAGCAACGCCACTGGCCGAGATGGCGGGCGTCAAGTATTGGGAGGCTGAGTGGTGGCTTACGCCGGGTGAAGAGATCCGGCAAGCCGTGCTGCAGGCGGCAAGCGGCGGATTCGTCCGGCGGGAGGTCCGAATCAGGACGGCGACAGGTCGGCCGGCAGTATGCGATCTCTCGCTTTCCCCCATTACGGACGAGGCAGTGCGAGTGACGCAGATTCTGGCCGAGGCCCGCGACATCACCGAACTGCGCGAAGCGCAAGAGGCGCTCCGGGAGCGGGATGTAGCCCACGAACGGGAGCACGCCCGCACCCGCTTCCTTCAGTTGGCGGCTCACGAACTGCGCAACCCCATGGCCAGCGTGAAGGGCATGCTGTCCCTCATGCAGCGGCGCCACAGGGCGGGGCGGACCGTCGGGGAGATCATGCACCTGGCCGAGGTAATGGAGTCCGAGGTTGACCGCCTGAACGTCCTGCTGAACCAGATGCTTGAGGCGTTCCGGCTTCAGGAAGGCCACGCCGTGCTCGCAAGCGAGCCGGTGAGCCTGGCCGGCGTTCTCGCCTCCGCGGTGCGGCCGTTCGAGATGGCTGAGGAAGGCCACCGCATCTCGCTGCACGTGGAGGCCGCTGATTCGGTTACCGTCTGGGGCGATGCCCGGTGGCTGGACGAGTTGTTCCGCAACTTGCTGGGCAACGCGATCAATTACTCGCCGGCCGGCGGGACGGTCACCCTGACGGGGGCTGTGGAGGGCGAGGTCGTCACGGTCGCCATTACCGATCAGGGCATAGGCATTCCGAGCGATCAGCTGGACAAGGTCTTCGAGGGCTTTTTCCGGGCCACCAACCTGTGCGACCACGACCCGGGCGGCATGGGGCTGGGCCTTTACATCTGCCGGGAAATTGCCCTGGCTCATGGCGGGCGCGTCTGGGCGGAAAGCACCGTCGGGTCCGGCAGTACGTTCTACGTACAACTCCCCGTGAACCTCAGGAGGCGACAGAATGGCGCGCGTGCTGATCATTGAAGACCGTCCGGCTATCGCCATGATTCTGCAAGAGGCGCTGGCCGATGAAGGCTACGATACCGCAACTGCGCCTAACGGCAATGCCGGCCTCGAGCGGCTTTTGGAGAAGCCGGCGCCCGACATAGCCCTGGTCGACCTGTTCATGCCGGGGGTGGACGGACGGACTGTGATTGAAACGCTGCGTTCGGATCCCCGCTACCCCGCCATTCCGGCGGTGATCATTACGGGGGCTGAGCCGACGCCGGAGGCGTTCCCGCCGGAGGGTACCTACCAGGCGGTGATCCGAAAACCTTTCGATCTGGATGTGGTGCTGAGCACCGTAAAGCGGCTGCTTCAGGCCTAAAGGAAGGGGGCGCTCCGCCATCGCTGGCGGAGCGCCCCTTTGTGTCATTTGCCCAGAACCGCGGGGTTGACCGGGGTCGGCGGCTGCTTGCCGGTGACTGCGGCCACCAGGTTGGTGGCCGCAAGCTTTGCCATGTTCGTGCGGGTGTTATAGCTGGCGCTGGCAATGTGGGGCAGGCAGGTGCAGTTGGGCA